>Ga0307423_1000078_pt1 | contig 55374 bp, 48 predicted proteins | sample SalMarWE160310MG_FD_202154 | JGI IMG/M metagenome (GOLD analysis project Ga0307423, IMG submission 202154) | Salt marsh sediment microbial communities from the Plum Island Ecosystem LTER, Massachusetts, United States - WE1603-10 | ecosystem: Environmental > Aquatic > Marine > Intertidal zone >...
GGGATCCACATCGGGGTACGAGCTGGTGCGCGAGAATCTGCGCAAATCAGTGTCCGCTTCCGATTTCGAGGGTTTCTGGCGAAGGGCACTCCACGACGGCGTGATTGAAGGAACCGCCTGGGAGACGGTGAATCCTCGCTCCAATCCTGGTCGCTTGGCGGTGGCCGTGGACGGCCTGCGAGCCCATCTCGGCGTCGCTCAGCCCAGCGCAGATCGACCGGAGGTGGTTTTGACCGCCGACTCTCGGGTTTGGGACGGGCGTTTCGCCAACAACGGTTGGCTTCAGGAGCTGCCGGACGCGCTCACCAAGCTGACCTGGGACAACGCGCTCCTGGTCTCGCCAGCGACCGCTCATGAGCTCGGCATCGGGGATGGTGAGGTCGCGGCGATCGAGGCCGGAGGCGCCACCATCGAGGTACCGACCTGTCTGCTTCCGGGACAGGCGCGGTGGAGCATGACCCTCGCCCTCGGCTATGGCCGCACGGAGGCGGGACAGGTCGGTAATGAGGTCGGCGTCGACGCCTACCGACTGCGGACGACGACGGCGCCGCACGTCGTGTCTGGAGTCGTGGTTCGCCCAACCGGACGGAGCTATGGGCTGGCCACCACGCAGGACCACTTCGCGATCGACACGCTCGGCTTCAACGAGCGCGACCGCCGGGTCGGTGACCTCGTGCGCGAGGCCTCACTTGACGTGTACCTCGCCAACCCGGAGGTGTTCCACGAACATGAAGATCACCCGCCGCTGATCTCGCTGTGGAAGGACCACGAGTACGAGGGCGAGCAGTGGGGGATGGCGATCGACCTCAACACCTGCATCGGCTGCAACGCCTGCGTCGTGGCCTGCCAAGCGGAAAACAACATCCCGGTGGTGGGGCGCGAGCAGGTCCTCAACCAGCGCGAGATGCAGTGGATTCGGATCGACCGCTATTTCAAGACCGAACCCGGCCTCCGGCAAGACGAGATCGAGGACGCCGAGGCCGTCTTCCAACCCGTGACCTGTGTCCAGTGCGAAAACGCTCCCTGCGAGCAGGTCTGCCCGGTGGCGGCGACTCAGCACACCAACGACGGTCTCAACGCCATGGTCTACAACCGCTGCGTCGGCACCCGCTACTGCTCCAACAACTGTCCGTTCAAGGTCCGGCGGTTCAATTTCTTCAACTACCACAAGCATCTCGCCGACACGACCATGATGCAGTTCAACCCCGAGGTCACGGTGCGCTCCCGCGGCGTCATGGAGAAGTGCACTTTCTGTGTGCAGCGCATCGAGGCCGTGAGGATCCCCGCCCGCAACGACAACCGTCCGATCGCGGACGGTGAGATCGTGCCCGCGTGCGCGCAGACCTGTCCGACGCAGGCGATCACCTTCGGCAACCTCAATGACCCGGATTCCCAGGTTTCCAGGTTGCGCGAGGAAAAACGGTCATACGCGACGTTGGCCGAGCTCAACATCCGGCCGCGAACCCACTACCTCGGTCGCTTGAGCAACCGCGCCGACGGCGACGGCCCGGAGGGCCATGGGGCTTTGCACAAAGAGGCGGAAAGCCACGGGAAGGAGCCGGCTTGAGATGAGCACAATCGCCTTGAATCCCGTGAGCTATCTCGACAACACCGGTAACGATCCGACTGTTCGTGCGCGATTGGTGGTCGGGGACAACGACTTCCACTCGGTCACCGAAAAGGTCTGCGGCATCGTCGAGCAACCGAGACCGCCCAAGATCTGGTGGGCGGCATTCGCCGCCTCTTCCAGCTTGACCCTGGTGCTCTTCGCGTGCATCGGCTATCTGGTGACCACGGGCGTCGGCGTCTGGGGACTGCAGATTCCGGTGGGGTGGGGCTACGCCATCGTCAACTTCGTCTTCTGGGTTGGCATCGGCCACGCCGGGACGCTGATCTCGTCGATTCTCTTTCTCCTGCGCCAGCAATGGCGCACCAGCATCAACCGATTCGCCGAGGCGATGACGATTTTCGCGGTCGTCTGCGCCGGGATCTTCCCCGGCATCCACGTCGGCCGTGTCTGGGTCGCCTACTGGCTGTTCCCGATCCCCAACCAGATGTCGATGTGGCCGAACTTCCGCTCGCCATTGCTATGGGACGTGTTTGCGGTCGGCACCTACGCCACGGTCTCGTTGCTCTTTTGGTACATGGGCATGATCCCGGATCTGGCGTCGATCCGTGACCGCGCAACGACGAAGCTGCGCTTTTACATCTACGGTGTGCTCAGCCTCGGTTGGCGCTCGTCCAACCGTCACTGGCACCGCTTCGAGTTCGCCTACCTGCTGCTGGCGTCGCTCGCGACCCCGCTGGTGTTGTCGGTCCACTCGGTGGTGAGCTTCGACTTCGCGGTCTCGATCATGCCGGGCTGGCATACGACGATCTTTCCGCCCTACTTCGTGGCCGGCGCCATCTTCTCCGGCTTCGCGATGGTCGTGACGCTGATCATCCCGACCCGCAAGTTCTTCGGGCTCGAGGAGATCATCACCGCCCGACACCTCGAGAACATGGCCAAGATCATGCTCGCGACCAGCATGATGGTCGGTTTCTCGTACTCGACAGAGTACTTCATGGCCTGGTACTCGGGGAACGTCTACGAAGCCTTCACCTTCCTCAACCGGGCCTTCGGCCCCTACGCCTGGGCCTACTGGACGATGGTCACCTGCAACGTCCTCGTGCCGCAAGTTTTCTGGGTCAGAAGGCTCCGCAACAACACTCTCATGCTGTGGGTGGCGTCGATCCTGATCAACGTCGGTATGTGGTTCGAGCGTTTTGTGATCATCGTCAGCTCCCTCAGCCGCGATTACCTGCCGACCAGCTGGGGCTACTACCGACCGACCGCGATCGACGTGCTGACTTTTGCCGGCAGCTTCGGTCTCTTTTTGACGCTCTTCCTGCTCTTCGTTCGTTTCCTGCCGATGGTGGGTATGGCGGAGGTCAAGGGCGTCATGCCGCAGGCCCACCTCGACCACCCCGGGCACCGTGGCCACGGCGATTACCACGGCGATATTGCCGTCCGAGAGGTGGATGTGTGATGAGTGATCGGACTCCAAACACCGGCGGCGGTGAGTCGATCCGACTGCACGGCTACCTGGTAGCTTTCGACAAGGTGGACGAACTCCTGAGGGGCGCCCGGATCGTGCGCGACGCCGGCTACACCCGCTGGGACGCTCACAGCCCGTTCGTCCTCCACCGCCTGGACGCCGCGATGGGCGTCAAGAAGACCATCCTGCCATACATCGTGTTTCTAGGGGGCCTCACCGGGGCCGCGGCGGGCATCCTCCTCGAGTGGTGGACCAACGCCGTGAATTATCCGTTTCTGATCAGCGGCAAGCCACTCTTCAGCCTGCCGGCAAACATCCCTATCGCCTTCGAGATCACCATCCTCTTCGCCGCGGTCAGCGCCCTCGTCGGCATGCTTGCCCTCAATGGACTGCCGCGGCTCTCTCACCCCCTGTTTGCCAACCGCTCCTTCAAGCGGGCGACTGACGACACGTTTTTCATCTCCATCGAAGCGGCGGACCCTTTGTTTGACCGGATCGAAACCCGTCGCCTCTTGGAAGAGATTTCCGGACGAGCGGTCGAAGAAATCGAGGAGCTGCCATGAAACTGCCGCGCTGGCTCCTTTTCACCGTGGTCATTCTGGTGGCGCTGTCGTGGGTGCCGCTGGCGCTGATCATGCGCGCCCGCGTCACGACCTCACCGAAGCCGCGCATCCACGTCGTTCCCGACATGGACAACCAGCCGAAGTTCAAGCCGCAGTCACGCAACCCGATGTTTGCCGACCGCCGCGCCATGCGGCCGCCGGTGGCCGGCGCCGTCGCCCGCGGTGAGATGCTTGGAGAGCCCACGTTGACGAGCGGCAAGATCGGTGAGGACTGGGTGGAGACTATTCCCGTCGAGGTCGATCGAGGCCTCCTCCAACGTGGCCGTGAGCGCTACGACGTGTACTGCTCACCGTGCCACGGGCTTGCCGGCTTCGGCGACGGAATGGTCGCCAAACGTGCCGACGAGCTCCAGGAGGGAACTTGGACGCCGCCGGCTTCATTCCACAGCGATCTCGTGCGCTCGCGACCCGTCGGACACCTGTTCAACACCATCTCGAACGGTATACGCAACATGCCGGCCTACGGTCCGCAGATCCCGGTTGAGGATCGCTGGGCCATCGTCGCCTATGTGAGGGCCCTGCAGCGGAGCCAGAACGCCACAGTCGACGACGTTCCGCCCGACATCAGGGCGCAACTGCGATAGCGAGGATTTCATGCAGGGTAACGTATTCGACATCACCACCGAAAACCGGCGCCTGGATGGGGTCGTACGGCCCGTGTTGATCCTCTGCGGCGCTTTCGCGGCGATCGGCATCGGCGGTTCGCTTCTGCTCGCCAACGGCAGCGAAGGCGGCATGGACCACCTGCTCGAAACGTATCTTGTGAGCTTCGCCTTCTTTCTCAGTATCTCCCTCGGAGCGCTGTTCTTCGTCCTCCTTGAGCACTGCACCCGCGCCGGTTGGAGCGTCGTGGTGCGGCGGGTGGCGGAGGTGGTGGCGGGTAATGTCTGGCTGATGGCGGTGCTCGCGATCCCGATCGTTCTCGGGATGGATCACCTCTACCACTGGACCGATACCGCTGCCGCGGCCCACGATCCGCTGCTCGCTGGCAAGGTCGGTTTTCTCAATCCCAGCTTTTTTCTCGTCAGGCTCATAGCCTACTTCCTGATCTGGGGTGTGATGGCGAGCTTCCTCCATCGCACCTCGATCGCCCAGGACACGAGCGGAGATCCGGCCCTGACGCTCAAAATGGAGAGATTGAGCGCTCCGGGCATGGTGCTCTTCGCCCTCAGCCTCAACTTCGCCGCGTTTGACCTGCTGATGTCCCTCGACCCCCACTGGTTCAGCACCATTTTTGGGGTCTACTACTTTTCCGCCTCGGTAGTGGCGTTTCTTGCCGTGATGCCGAAGATCCTGTACGGGCTGCAGATGCGGGGAATTCTGACCAACGCCGTCACTGTCGAGCACTACCACGACGTCGGCAAACTGCTCTTCGGGTTCATCGTCTTCTGGGCCTATATCGCGTTTTCTCAATACATGCTGATCTGGTACGGCAATCTCCCCGAGGAGACCGAGTGGTTCCTCAAGAGGCAGACCGGCGAGTGGACGACGGTGAGCCTGCTGTTGATCTTCGGCCACTTCCTGGTCCCGTTTCTGCTGCTCATCTCGCGCGCTATCAAGCGGCGGCCGCTGCTGCTCGCCCTGACGGGCGGCTACGTCGCTTTGATGTGCTGGATCGATATCTACTGGCTGGTGGTCCCAGAGTTCAGTCCGGGTGTGGCTCGATTCGGGATGCTCGACATCCTGTGCTTGTTGGGAATGAGCGGAGTCTATTCGGCGGCGGTGGTGCTCCGCCTCAAGAGACACTCGGTTGTCGCCGAGAAAGATCCTCGCCTCGAAGAGTCCTTGGCCTTTGAGAGCGCCTAAAATGATTTCGGGTTTCGGATTTCGAATTTCGGGTTTCCCAGCCACCCCCTCCCTGGGTTCGGGTGGGTGCGAAAAATTCCGAATTCCGAATTCAGGATTCCTCATTCAAACGGAGTATTCCCGTGCGCTATGACGATCCCAACGTTGCTGCCTCGGCCGTCGTCGGCATCATCTCCGCAATCCTTCTTTTCGTGATCATCGTCGTCCTACAGGCCTATTTCTACGGTGCCGAGAAGAGCGAGCTCGAGAGAAAGGTCTACTCGCAGCCTTACCAGGCCTTGCAGCAGCTCGATGCCGATCAGCTCGAGCTCCTCAATAGCTACGGATGGGTGAGCGAGGCCGAGGGCACTGTCCACGTGCCGATCGAACGCGCCATAGACCTCATCGCGGCGGAGAACGAGTAGGCGCCCACTACCGCCCGTCCTTCCGATTCACCACCAAGGCACTGAGAACACCAAGTATTTTCTGGGTTTTCGGATCGTCGAGCTTCGAATACCTGGTAATATCAGAGGAGCTGGGACAACGCCTTCCGATTTACTTGGAAAACACTAAATCTTCTCTTGGCGGCCTTGGTGTCTTGGTGGTTCAGTTTTGGGTGGGTGGGTGGATCTTGCATCTTGGACCTTGTATCCAGGATCACTTCCAGAAGCTGATCTCACGGTCATTTCGCGTTGACGCGTTGCTGACTCGAGAATACCGTCCCGGCACGTATGTTCCATAATGGGATGGGTTTCGTATTCCAGAGGCAGTGAGTGCCGACTCTGTTTTTGGTATCGATCTTGCGTGGTCCACTGCGGGGGCGGCTGCTCACCCGGGGACGGGCGGGAGTCCAGACCGGGTTTCAGAGCAAATACTGCCAACCCCCACGGATCGGAAACGGAGGGTCGATCGTGGCTGGTAAGGGCGGAACTTCAATCGGAAAAGGGACTTCGGGATCGGAGTGAGCCATGGCTCTCGTCGGTCGTCTCGAAGATCTACGGCTCGCTGAGCTCTTCCAGCTCATCGCGCTGTTCCGAAAGTCGGGCAAGCTGACTCTCAGCCGCGGCGACACGACGGGAATATTCCTCTTCAACGAAGGCAAGGTCTTCCACGCGAGCAACGGTTACTCTGCGCCTTCGCTGGGTGAATTTTTGGTGGACCGAAATCTCATTTCGCGGGAGGCCCTCGACGCTGCGGTTGCAACCCAGAGGCTTTCAGATGAACGAAAGAAGCTGGGAGCGATCCTGGTAGAAATGGGTGCGATTTCGTATGAAACGCTCCAGGGAGTGCTTCGCGACCAGCTTCAGGACATCGCCCGCGAGTTTCTCCGGTGGGATTCGGGGTTCTTCAACTTCAAGGCGGTGGAGGTTCGTGAGGAGGATCCGGAGCAGGTCTTTCACGACGATGAGGCAAAACTCACCGAGTTCATCAACGTCGACCCCTTTGTCCTCGACCTCCTCGCGAAAGTTGATGCGGTGGGCGGCGACGGCACCGTGAGACCGGTACCGAGAAAGGACAAGGATTCTCCGTTCGATGATGGATCCATCAGCAGCATCTATGACCTATTGAACTACATCGTCGAACCGGGTCACAGCGTATTCCGAAGCGATCCGGCTGACGTGGTGACCGAATGGCCGTCAGATCTCGCCGAACTGCGCAAGCTGATGGCCGAGATCCAGGTCCGGCCCGGTGCGACGGTCGGAGAGGTTGCCCTCCTGATCCTTCGTTACGCCACCCGGGTGGTGAACCGCGGCGCCCTCTTTGGAGTGTCCGCGGAGGGCATCTCGGGGATCGGTCAGTTCGGGATAGGCCGTGGTGACGATCAGGCACCGATAGTGGATCGACGGGTGCGCCAGATCCACATCCCAGGAGACGAGCCGTCGGTTTTCTCGGGCGTCATCGAGACAATGTCCACCTTTCATGGTCATCTCGAGAAGTGTCCATGGAACAACTATCTCGTGGACCAGCTCGGGGGAGTGGTGCCGCCGGAGGTGGTCGTGACTCCGATCGTAGTGAGCGGCACAGTGTCCGCTGTGTTCTATGGCGATAATCTACCGGGCGGGCATCCGATCACCTCGATCCACGGGCTCGAGCTGTTGATGATCGAAGCTGGTTTGGCGATTGAGCGGAATGTCCTCGCGGAGAAACTGAGTTGGCTTGAACAGACGATGTCGGCGATTTCAGGAGAGAGCGACGAGGGTTGAGGTGGGGCGGATGGCCAGATGGAGAGTCATGACAGTTGATGATTCGGCCGCGATATTGACGATTATCGCGGCCTATCTGGAGGACTCCGAGTTCGAGGTTGTGGCCGCTGAACGAGATGGCATCATGGCTGTGGAGCGTTTTGCTCAAGAACGACCGGATATCGTTCTTCTGGATTTGATCATGCCCGGCCAATCGGGGGTGGAAACCCTCGGGCGGATCCTCGCCATCGATCCCGATGCGTTTGTTGTGATCGTGTCGTCCCTCGGTACCGAAGATGCGGTTCATGAGTGCCTGACATCGGGTGCGCGGAGTTTTCTCCAAAAGCCGTTCACCAGGGATGATTTCATCGATTTCATGCGTGACCTGACGCAGGTAGCGTGAGGTAGCGTATGGGTTCCATGTTTTTTGGCCAATATCTGCTTTCTAAGGGCGCGATCAACCGCGAGGCCCTCATCGATGCGATCGAACGGCAGCGCAACACCAACCTTTCTCTCGTCGAGCTGGCGGTTCGCGAAGGCTGTCTCGAACCGCAGCGGGCGGATGCGATTCTCACACGCTACCGAACCTCCGATGCCGGCCTAGAAGAACTTTGTCTCGAGTACGGAGAGATCGACCACGAAAAGCTCAATGAGCTGTGCCGGATTCAGAGATCGGATTGGTTGAGAATCGGCGCCGCACTGGTCGCCGGTGAACACTTGACCCGTGATCAGGTCGAGGAGCATCTGGCCGCGTTCCACGAACTCCAGCGCGAGGCAGATCAGCAGTTGGAAGCGGATTTTCGCGCCTGCAGCGATCCGGAAACCGCCAGGACCTTTGTCGAGCTTTCCATCTTCCACCTCAAACGCTTCACCAACGGACCGGTCAAGCTGCAAGCCCTGACCGAAGATGGAGGAGGACTCTCCAGCGGTCGCAGGCGGTACGCGCAGAAGCTCGTGGGTGATCGTGAGATCTGCTGCGCTCTCGATTTGCCCTCGCAGGTCGCGACGGTGGTTGCTCAGGGGTTCATCGGCATCCCGGTCGAAGATGACAGCGAGGTTGTGATCGACGCGGTCTGTGAGTGCGTCAACATTATCGGCGGTCATGCCTGCACGCGACTCGAAGCCAATGGAGTCAGACTGAGACCTGAACCGCCGTTCTCGACCGAGAGCGACGAACGGGCCGGCGATTTGGCGTCTTCCATCCGTGCGTGCGTGATGGCCGGGGAGCACGAACTCGACGTGAGGGTGTTTGTATGAAGTACACGGGATCCGACCACCGGCGGCTCTGGGGACGCTGATGGGCGGCGATCTCGTTTACGTGGTGCATCCCGAGTCGAGCATCGCGGCCAAGCTGCGAGGAGGGCTGCAGGACGCGGATTACCACGTGGTCGCGATGTCCTCGGTTGATGAAGCCGAATTGGTCACCGCCAAGAACCAGTTCACCCTCCCGGATGCGATTCTGACGCCTCTCGGCGGCGGTGGTGAAGGCGACTCGATCCTCGTCACGCTTTTCGAGTCGAACCCACTGATGGAACAGATTCCGCTGGTCGTTGTTGCGCACGAGGACAAAGAAGACCGACGTCGTGCTTTGCGAATGGGCCTTTTGAGTGTTGTCTTCCCGCCGTATGACAGTGAGGAGGTCGTCCTCACCACCAAGCTTGCGATCGAGAAACATCGGTCCGATCAGCGGCTGTTCGGTTCCCTGGAGCAGTTGTCCGTACCCGATCTGCTCCAAACCGCCGAGGCCGGGCGACGCACCGGTAAGGTGACCTTCCAGCACAATGGATCGAAGGGTACGGTCTGGCTGCGAGACGGCTACGTCATCGATGCCGAGGTCGAAGGGGAGAGTCACGGCGAAGAGGCGGTCTACACCATTGCCGTATGGTCGGACGGGACGTTCGAGGCGGATTTCGGCGATCACGATATCGAGGAACAGTTCAGGTTCCCACCTTCCACCCTACTCCTCGAAGCGATGCGACGTTTTGACGAGGAGAGCGCCACCGGTATGACGATTCCAACGATGACGGAATCGGAGCCGGAACCGAGGTCGAAGCCGGATCACGCGATCGTCGATCTGTCGCTGGTTGTTCTCAACGTTATCGTTTCCTATGCCCTCAACCACCTGCACCCAACCTTGATCAGACAGCGGTTCGAGGAGCTTCGGTCGGAGCTCGAGGACCAACATCCGCTCCTCGGTCTGTTCAATGTGACTGATGAGGGCGCCGTCACCGTGACGGATCCTGATATCGACGAGGTCGAACAGAATCAGCTCGTGCGGAGCGTCTCGGTGTGGGTCGATGCGATGTTCCAAAGACTCGACGACGCGCTGGCCTGGCGTTTCAGCTCGAATCGGCTTGCTCGATTGCTGGCGCCGTGGATGGACCAGCTTGATGCCACCGGTTTCTCGGAGCATCTCGGTGTCGGAGCGACTGAAGACGAGTCCGACGAGGACACACAGGATTCAGACGAGACCATGGACTTCCCGATCCCCGTCGGCTGTCTCGTGCTGGACAACGACGGTGTGGTGCAAACGGTTTCAATCTACGGACCCAGGGTCGGACGCGTCGTCCCGGCATTGGTTACCGGAAGGATCCTGGGCGAGGTCTTGCCATCCGATATCGGGTTGCTCGCCGATCGGTTGGTGCATCGCCTTGAAGATGGTGCGCGCGAGCTCGAGGGAGTTGCGATCGGCCGCGAGATGATTGGCTGCGGCCACCAGGAGTATCTCCTCCGTATCGCCATCGTGCGGCAGCCATCCGGGCGCGGCAGTATCGTGACTATCAACCGACTCAGAGATCAGCGCCGGTCCTTGTCGCCGGAGATCGAGCGAGACCCGTTGACCGGTTCGCTCCGTGACGGGAAGGCCGATCGGCTGCTGGTGGCCAATGAGGACTTTCTGCGGGCCTTCGAGGGGCTGTTCGCGCGCAGCCTGATGCACCGGCATCACGAACTTCTGCAGCGCTTTGGCAAGAAGTGGGGATTGCGCCACGCCATGCGTCTCGAGCAAGTGGTGCAGAGGGACTACCGGAAGACCCTGCGCGAGATGGAATCACAGATGGCGTTGGAGCTGCTTTCTGCCTCGGTGGGTGTTTTCGGTCTCGGGAGCTTCGAAGCGGACCTCAGCTACCGCGACAACGGCCTCGTCATTATCCACCACCATACGAGCCCGTTCCCAGGTATTTTTTCGGAAGCGGGTGGTGCATGTCCGATTCTCTCCGGTTTTCACGCTGCGATCCTGTCCTACCTCGCGGGGCGCCAGTTGGCCGCGCGTGAGGTACGCTGCAGCAGTGAGCCAGGTGATGAGTGTCTATTCGTGGTCGCCACCGAGGAACGTCTGACCAAGCTCCTGATCGCGACCCCGGGCTCGGCGGACCATGATCTTTTGGCCGAGATCACCTCTGCGAGAGTCGGAGAATCCGACCGATGAACGACAAAAAAAAGGACCGCCGGTCGACGCTTGCCGACGCGCTTGACGCGACCCAATGGGATTTCAAGCCCGGCAAGGACCGGAAGATCCTGCTGCGGCCGGTCGGTTCGGTCTTCGCCGAACTTCCGTGGGAAATCCAGCCACAGTATCTCGGTCCGTCACCCGTTGCGGACCCTGAGCCGGAGCTAAAGCCAGAGTCTGAGGCCGAGAGCGACACCGACGACGGTGCCGACACCCAGCCCCTCGAGCCGCTGAAGAAATAGGGCGCCCGACCCCTTTCCGTGCCCGTCTTCGTGCCCGGATGGCTGTACGCAGGTTCTCGGTTGCGCCGCCGAGTATCAGGAGCCACCTTTCGCATTGTTGGCCCCGGCGTTGGTCTCACGTCACCGATCGATTTCCAACAATACGAAAGATGGCACCTCGTGCCTCTCGCGAGGATGCGCCTCGCGACGGAACCCGGTGAGATCTGCTGGGTTTGCCGGCTCACCCGTCGTTGCTGCCGGAGACCTGGTAGAAGACCGCCTTGCCCAAACGAACTCGAACAAATTCCTGGTCGAGGTTGAGGGTGGTTTCGGCCGAACCGAGTACGAGGTAGCCGCCCGGTCGGAGGAGCCGCCGTACCCGTCGCAAGACCTTGCGCCGCGTCTCCACGTCAAAATAGATCAGTACATTGCGGAGCATCAGAATATCGACGGGTGGCACTGCTGCCCACTCGTCGGCCAGGTTTTGACGAAAGAAACGGAACATCCCGCGGAGCTCATCCTTGAGTTGCCAGTGGCTTTCGTTCTGGCTGAAAAATCTGATCAGATACGGAGCGGGCAGACCGCGGTTGACCTCGATCTGGGTATAAACACCCTCCTTTGCGCGCTCGATCATGCGTCGTGAGATGTCGCTGGCCAGAAGCTGGAGGTTCCACCCGGCAAGCTCCGCGAAGCGATCTCGAAGGATCATCGAGATGCTGTGAGGCTCCTGGCCGCTCGAGCAGGCGGCGGACCAGATACAGAGGCTTTGGGAGGTGTCGCGCCGGACCTTGATGAGCTCTGGAAGGATCGTGTCACGCAGCTCCACAAACGGGTAGAGATCACGGAAGAACGAGGTCTCGGTGGTGGCGATGGCCTCCACCGCGAGGGTGTGAAGCTCTCCGCGGGCGTTGGACTGGAGGTGCGAGATGAATGCCCCGACGGACGAAAAATCGTGCTCCCGCGCGAGTGGTGAAAGGCGTGAGGTCACGAGGTACATCTTGCCGTCGTCGAGAATGATCGAAGACTCGCTGCGTACGAGTGCACGGATGTAATCGAAGTCGCGCCGGCTGATCGACGCCTGCGGGTCCGAAGAATATTCCCTGGTCATCGCCGAGACGCCTTCACTCTGCGAACGATCTCGGCACCAATTTCGGAGACCGGCAGAACCGATTCAGCGAGGCCGGCCTCCGCGACCTGACCCGGCATACCCCAGACGACGCTGGTCGCCCGGTCCTGGGCAATGATCTGACCTCCAGCAGCGGAGATGCTGCGGCAGCCGTCAAGCCCATCCTGTCCCATTCCGGTCAGTACGACGGCGAGTACGGACGCTCCGAAGCACTTCGCAGCAGATCGGAAGAGGACGTCCGCGGCGGGTTTGCAGGAGTTCACCAACGGACCGTCGGTCGTCGCGAGCTCGATTCCGCGACCCGTCGACCTTGTCTCGAGGTGGAGGTTTCCCGGCGCGATCCACACATTGCCGGGCTCGATCGGGGTCCTATCGGTGGCCTCGCGCACCGACAGCGCCGATGCAGAGTCGAGACGTTTGGCGAGAAAGGCAGTGAAGTTCTCCGGTAGATGCTGCACGATCAACACCGGAACTGGGAAGTCCGACGGCAGCGCCTCGAGAATCGTGGTGAGCGCATTGGGACCACCGGTGGAGGAGCCAATCACAACAATCTCGATGGCGGGGGTTCTTCGATGTGACATCGGTTGTGCGGCTTGCGTGCGGGCCGCCACAGACGCGGTGGCGGCTGGAGGTGCGAGAGCACGGACCTTGGGCACGAGCTGTTCCTGGAGATACAGCCGTGCGTCCTCGGCAGAAGAGGGTCGAGCCGCTTTGGTGATGTAGTCAGAAGCTCCACAGAACAGCGCTTCGACGGTGATTGCAGCCCCTCGTTTGGTGTGATTCGAGACCATGATGACCCGAATTTCCGGGTGGTTGGAGCGGATGGCGGACAGGGTCTGCATCCCGTCGAGCTCGGGCATGTCGATGTCGAGAGTGACCACGTCCGGGCGCAGTCGGGCGATCTTCGTGAGGGCGAGTTTGCCGTTGGGCGCGGTGCCCACGACCTCGAAGTCATCCTCGGCGGCGAGAATGTCGGAAATCACCCGCCGAGCTACGACGGCATCATCGACCACGAGAATCCGGACAGGCTGCACGCGATACCTCAATCGACCTCGATGCCGAGGAGGGCCAGCTTCTCCAACAACATTTCCTTGTCGAAGGGCTTCATGATGTACTCATCGGCGCCTGCTTCGAGGGCCTCCCGCACCCGGCCCAGCTGGGTTTCGGTGGTCACCATCATCAGTTTGATATCCCCAAGAGTGAGTCGCTCGCGGATGGCTGTGACGAGATCGAGGCCGCTCATTGTCGGCAGGTTCCAGTCGACCAGCGCGAGCTCGAAGCTGTGGTCGTTTTCGAGAACCGCCAATGCCTCCTCGGCATCGGCCGCCAGACTGACTTCGAAACCCACTTCGTCCAGGATGCTTTCGAGGATCGACCGCATCGCCCGCGAGTCCTCGATGACGAGCGCCCTCACGAAACATCCATCCACTGTTTAGCCCGCATATCTCACCAAATCCCTGCTGCGGGCGACGATGCACCGCACCCAACGGTGTTTTCTCGCCTCGGGGTGCTCGACGTACTGCAAGTACGCGCTCCGCGCCCCTCGGGTCGAAAACCCCACCGTGCACGGCACCTCGCCGCCCTCGCGAAGAAAGCTGGTGAAATATGCGGGTTGGTCGCAGACTCTCTTCGATTTTTCACGTTGCTCTTCCTTCGCCTGCGGCTTTGTCGAGATCGAGCGCATGCTCGATGTTGAGAACGAGCAAAAGCGTTTTTTTCAATTTGTAGGCCCCCCGGATGAGGCACCGCGCTTCACCCCGAAGGGTGTCCGGAGGTTCCTCGAAGGTCGACTCGTCAACCTCGACGACGTCACCGGCGCGGTCGACGACGAAGCTGAGCAGCTCGGATCCAGCATCGAGGACGAGGACAGTGGAGCCGTCAATGTGTCGATTGGCCTGGTTGAATCGAGTTCCCAGATCGATCGCGGTGACAATCTGGCCGCGTAGGTTGATGAGGCCGCGAACGGCCGGCGGGGCCGTGGGGATCGGCGTAATATGGCTGTCGCGAAGTACCTCTTGCACCCGTTTCACCTCGATACCGAGAAAGAGATCTCCGACGTGAAATGTGCAGAACTGTTGCGCCATCTTCACTCCTGCTCGATCGGCCGTTCGAAAAACCCCGGATCAGAGAGTCGTATGAGAGCCTCGAGGTCCAGGATCTCCGTCACTCGCTCGCGAATCACCGCGCAATTCCGGACCCCGTCGCGGCTTCCCGGCCTCCGCGCTTTGAGGACCTCGTCGACGATGTCGACGATGCGGTGCGCCACCAGGCCGACCCGCCGGCCGTTCACCGTGCACACGATCACCGGCACCGTGTCGTCCTGAAGACGGACCGACGGATTGCGGGCCTCCTTGCGCCTCTCCGGAAGGGTCTTCTGGAGCTCGATGAGCTGGAGTATTTCGTCGCCGTACTGGACCAACAGTTGGTTGCCAACCCGTTCGAGAGACGCTCGAGGGAAGTACTCGAGGCGGTTGACCTGATCGAAGTCAATCGCCAGCCTTTCATCGTCCTCGCCGTGGAGACAGACGAGCCGCTGGGTCGTGGCCCTTCCTTTGACCGCGCTGGAGATCTGGGAGGCAACGGTATGGGCGCGTGCTTCTGAGACCACGCCGGCGGCAAGCCCGAGGCGAAAGACATCGAGAATGAGTGCGATCCGGCCGTCGCCCAGGATCGTGGCTCCGGCGAACGGGAGACCCTCCAGCAGCTTTCCGAGGGGTTTGACAACGATCTCCTGCGAGTCCTCGACCCCGGCCACCACCAGCCCGAATTGACGATCGTCACCCTGTAGCACGACGATGTTGGATCCGCGGCCCAAATCCACTCCGTTTCGGATCCCGAGCTCATGGTCGAGAAAGACCAGCGGCAGGAGCTTGCCGCGCAGGCGGTAGACGGGAACTCCTCCGAGATCTTCGATCCCGTTTCCGGTCTCCACTCCCTCGAGCCGGATGAGCTCCACGACGCTGGCCTGCGGAATCGCGATCCGGTGATCGTCCGCGCGCACCAAAAGAACCGAGACGATGGCGAGCGTGAGAGGGATTTTGACCCGGAAGGTGGTGGAGCGACCGGCCTCGCTCTGCAACTCGATGGTTCCAGCAACGCTTTCGACGTTGGCGCGGACCACATCGAGGCCCACGCCTCTGCCGGAAATATTCGTCACCTTGGAGGCGGTGGAGAAACCGGGCCGGAAAACCAGCGCTTCGATCGCCGCCGGACTCAGGTTGGCGCTTTCCTCTTCAGTAACCAGACCGGCCTCGATCGCGCGAGCCATGATGCGCTCGTGATCCAGCCCACCTCCGTCATCGTGGACCTCAATGACGACGTTCCCGCCCTCGTGGTGGGCACGCAGCCTCAGCTTACCGGCGCGCGGTTTGCCGTTCGCCTCGCGGACGTCCGGGGCTTCGATCCCGTGATCGACTGAATTGCGGACGAGGTGGAGGAGAGATCCCTTGATCGCCTCGATGACCGATTTGTCGAGATCGGTGTCCTCGCCCTCCATTTCGAACTCGACCTCCTTGCTGAAGCTCAGGGCGAGATCGCGGGTGAAGCGCGGCAGCTTCCTCCAAATCGAGCTGATGGGCTGCATCCGGGTGCGCATCACGGCTTCCTGAAGCTCGCTGGTGATGCTGTCCAGGCGCTGTGACGAGGAAGCGAGGTGGGGATCTGTCGAGCTGGAGAGGTGCTGGACGAGCTGATTGCGTGCAAGAACGAGCTCGCCGACGAGGTTCATCAAGTGGTCGAGGACCCGCACATCGACCCGGATGTTGCTTTCGGCGACGGCCGGCGCCGAAGTGAGCTCGAGATCCTCATGGGCGCTTTCGGAATCGGTCGTTTCCACCTCTGGCGATGGATTGCCGGCCGACTCTTTCTTTGGGGCCCTCTTCGCCGCAGGTTTCTTCGGAGCCCTTTCGGTGATGCCGGAGGCTTTTGGTCTGGTCTTCGTAGTCACGGCCTTCTTCTTGACGCGTGCCGGTTTTTTCGAGAATTTTTGAGGGGGACCATTGGACTTTGATTTCCCACCGCCCGCCCCGTCGCCGTGGTGTTGGAGGCGCGCGATCAGTGCACTGTACACCTCGTCCCCCTCGGCGCCGGTTGCGTCGATATTGCCGAGAATCGCCCTTACCGCATCGATCATGGCCAGCAGGTCGGTGGTGATCTCGGGCGTCAGGTCGATCTCACCGTCCCGCAGCCTGCCAAGCAGGGACTCGCCGACATGGGTAACGGACTCAAGGGTGCCGAAGGCGAGGAAACCACACGTGCCCTTGATGGTGTGGATGGTGCGGAAGATCCGCCCATAGACCTCCCGGTCGGACGGGTTTTTCTCGAGGCTCACGAAATCCTGATCGAGCTGGTCGAGGTTTTCGACGCTCTCGGCCAGAAACTCTGCGATGATGGCGTCCATCCCACCCATGAAGTTTCTCCACCTTCATCTGACAGCGACCGTGAACCGCTGACTCAACTGTGCCCTCACTTCAAGAATAACAGCTAACAGCCAACAGCAAATCGCCGATAGCCAATAACTTTGCTCCCATGAGGTAGACTTTTATATGGACGAGGAGGGCGCGTTCGGGGTGTCTTCAAGGGGGAGTGTGAGCCATGCGTCTGAACATCCAACAGAAGTTAATCATCTTTGTCGGAGGCGCGATTGCGTTGGCCCTGGCAGTCCTCGGTAGCATCGTGGTGGTGCGAAACGCCGAAATGACGCGCCAGAAGACCTACTCCGAGGCGCAGCAGGTGGTGGAGGTCAAGGCGCGCGAGATCGAGCAGTTCTTTTCGGAACGCGGGCGTGTCGTGGAGGCGTTCCTCCTCGACCCGGCGCTGCGCGACTACTTCACAAAATACAAAAAACATCGCGCACCAGTGCTCAACGACGCCGACTACAACCAGATCATCGACTATTTCGACGCCCTGGTGGCCCACGACCCGTCGATCAAGGCGGTCTTCTTCGCCGATGACGACACTCAGGATTACTTCTCGAATCGGATCCCGGAGATGCCGCAGGGACGGGTCGAAGAGGAAGGGTATCTGGTCAAGAACCGGCCCTGGTGGCACGAAGCCGTCGCCGAGGACCGGCTCTACCTCGCGTCTCCGACCGTCGACCTCCTGACGAGGGAAACTGCTGTTGTCATCCAGACGACGGTCTACCTCCAGAATGGCACCTTTCTCGGCGTTGGCGGAATGGACGTTCTGTTGACGACTGTTGCCGGACTGGTCGAACAGGTTCGATCCAAGGGCACGGGTTCGGCGTTTCTCGCCGATCAAAACGGCGAGATCATCTATTTCACCGGCGCCGACATCGAGATCGAGACCAAGCTCGAGGACCTCGACACCGTCGTGCCCGGCACCGCCGGTTTTTCAGGGCTGAGCGACCGCGTTCTGGCGGGCGACCGCGGTCGCAGCCGGGTCACCTGGCAGGACAAAGACGTTTTCGTCCTGATGGCCCCGATTCAGTCCGAATCGCCGTATATCGATTGGACGCTCGGTCTGTTGGTGCCGAACGATGTCATTTCGACTCCGGTTCGTCAAAGCACCCTCGTGACGGTCGTTTCAGTTCTCGTGACGATTTTCGTCATCAGTGGCCTGACCCTGTTGGTGGCGCGCTGGATCCTCACCAAACCGCTGCGGGCACTGCTCGATCGATTCAAGGACATTGCGGAGGGCGATGCGGATCTCACCCGGCGCGTAGAAGTCACCAGCACGGATGAGATCGGCCAGTTGGCCGGGACCTTCAACATCTTTGCCGACCGCATTCAGCGAGACATCCAGCAGATTGGCGTCCAGGCGGATTCCCTGTCGCACAGGTCGGATGAGATGCGAAACCTCTCGCAACAGATCGCTTCAGCCAACGAGGAGACATCCACCCAGGCCAGCATGGTTTCGGCCGCGGCCGAACAGGTCTCTGCCAACGTGCAGAGCGTTGCCACGGCTACCGAGGAGCTCAACGCGAACACCCGTGAGATCGCGGCCAACGCTTCTGAGGCGGCCCGGGTGGCGACCCGGGCGGTGCAGATCGCCGACGAGACGAAGGCCACATTCGATCGCCTCGACGAGAGCGGCACCACGATCGGCAACATGGTCAAGGTGATTTACGCAATCGCGGAGCAGACGAATCTGCTGGCGCTGAACGCTACCATTGAAGCCGCACGGGCGGGTGAAGCGGGCAGAGGGTTCGCAGTGGTCGCGGACGAGGTCAAGAAGCTCGCCAACCAGACAGCCCAGGCGACCGAGGAAATCAGCTCGACCGCCGAGGTCATCAGCAACCACACCAAGGTTGCCGGTGATGCGACCGAGGAAATCTCGGGGATCATCCGCATGATCCACGACATCCAGACGACCATCGCCAGCGGCGTCGAGGAGCAGACGGCCACCACCGCCGAGATCGCCCACAGCGTTGCCGAGGCGGCGACGGGTTCGAGCGAAATCGCGGAGCGCATCGCCGGAATCGCGGCGGCCGTACAGCAGACCGCGGTCGCCTCCACCGCCTCACACGAGGGTGGCGACGAGTTGGCTTCCATGGCCGAGGAACTCAAAAAGATCATCGGCAGGTTTACCTATTGAATGAATTTCGGAATTCAGAATTCGGAATTCGGGATTTCAGCCCGTCAACCGCGCCTCGTTTGTCCTGACATTGGGTGGGGATAAATCCGAAATTCGAAATCCGAAATCCGAAATTGCTGCGGGTTACTCGTGGCGGAGCGCCTCGATCGGATCCAGCGCCGCTGCCTTGGCGGCTGGATACGTCCCGAAGAAGACCCCAACCAGGGCTGCGAAGCCGAATCCGAGCGCGATCGCCCACACCGGCACATGGGCCGGTGGGAAACCGGGGATCGCCTTGGCGCCGAGGATCCCCAAACCCCAACCGCCGAGGACCCCGATCAACCCGCCGAAGAGTGAGATGGTCACCGCTTCGATGAGGAACTGCACCAGGATGTCCGACTTGCGCGCACCGACCGCCTTGCGCACTCCGATCTCACGGGTTCGTTCGGTGACCGAAACCAACATGATGTTCATGATGCCGATGCCGCCGACTAGTAACGCGATGCTGACCACACCTGCGACGACACTGGTCAACGTCCCGAGGATGGACCCCGTGGTCTCCAGGATCTCCTCCTGCAACACGACCCGGAAATCGTCTCGTTTGCCTTCAGGAATGCGGTGACGGGCCCTGAGAATCTCGGTGATCTGGTCCTTGGCCAGCTCGACCTGGTCGGCGTTCACCGCCTGAAAGTCGAGGATCAGGCGGTTGAATGAATCGGCGCCGTACAGGTCGCGCGCGGTGGTGATCGGGATCAGGATGAGGTCATCACGGCTCTGGCCGAAGATCTCTCCCATCTCCTGCATGATGCCGACCACCGTGAAGCTGCCGCGGCCGATGATCAGCTCCTGCCCCAACGGCTCGTCGCCGAGCTTGAGTTCCTCGACGATGTCCTGACCGATGATGCAAACCCGCGTGCGCCGGTCGAGATCGAGAGGTGAAAAAAAGCGGCCACGCTCCACCCAGTGGTTGTTGACCTCCTGGTGGTAGGAGCCGACGCCGAGCAAGGTCGTTGCGTGGCGCCGATCGCGGTATTGGGCGCGCTCGCCGCGGAAAAAGATCGGGTTGAAGTACTTGATGGCGGATGCCGATTGCATGACGGCGAGTCCGTCCTCGTAGGTGAGCGTGATCTCCCGACCCGCGAGGTCGGGGTCGTTGGGGTCCTCCCGCCATTGGACGCGGATGTAGCTCGCTCCCACACCTTCGAGCTGTGTGGCAATGACATAGTCGAGTCCCTGGACGATGGAGACCACCGCAATCACCGCCGCGACGCCGATGATGATGCCGAGCGTCGTCAGCAGCGAGCGCATCTTGTTGGCTCGGATCGCCTGCAGGGCGATGAGGAGGTTGTCCCAAATCATGACGGCCCCCTCGATTCACCGACCTTTTCGTCGGCCACGATCTTGCCGTCGAGAAGGCGAACGATCCGCCGCGCGTGGGCGGCGATGTCCTCCTCGTGAGTCACCACCACCATGGTGTTGCCGGCCTCGTTGAGCTCGTCGAAGAGCTCCATCATTTCGGCCGAAGTTCGTGAGTCGAGGTTGCCGGTCGGCTCGTCAGCGAGCAGGATAGATGGGTTGTTGACCAGCGCGCGGGCCAGTGCGACTCGTTGCCGCTGGCCTCCGGAGAGCTCGTTCGGCTGGTGTTTGGCACGGTTCCCGAGCCCCACCTTGTCAAGCGCCTCGCGTGCCCGGCGGTGACGGGCCTTGACCGGTACGCGGGCATAGATCAACGGCAGCTCGACGTTGGCGAGCGCCGTCGCACGGGACAGCAGGTTGAAGGTCTGGAACACGAAGCCTATCTCATGGTTGCGGATGGTGGCGAGTTCGGCGTCGTCGAGGTCCGACACCCGCTGGCCGTTGAGGATGTACTCGCCCGAGGTCGGAGTGTCGAGGCAGCCGATCAGGTTCATGAGGGTCGACTTGCCCGACCCCGAGGGTCCCATGATCGCGACATACTCGCCGGCCTCCACCTCGAGATCGAGGTCGTCGAGTGCGCGCACCTCGATCTCGCCCATGTGGTAGATCTTGCGCAGGTTCGAGATCGAAATCAGCATTATTCGACGCGAACCTCGACGTCGCCGGAATTTCCGTCGTCGGTACTCTCGTCTTCGGCGTCCTTCTTCTTCTCCTTCTTCACGGCATCACCCGCGTGCAGGTTCTTGAGCGTCCGGTAGGGACCGATGATCACCTCTTCGCCGTCTGTCAGCCCGGAGATGATCTCGACGTAGAGCTCGTCGGAGATGCCGGTCTCGACCGCCCGAACGGCCGCTTCGCCCTCGACGATGACGTAGACCACATCCGATTCCTCAACGCGCTTGGCCGCGGTACCTTTGATCTCTTCGCCGTCGTCATCGAGCGTCCGCTTGACGACCGCCTGGATCGGCACGGTCAAGGTATTCTCGCGAGTCGAGGTCAGGATATCCACCTTGGCCGTCATCGCCGGCCGCAGGGAGGAGTCCGGTTCATCAATCTCTACCTTGACGGCGAAGTCGATGGTGCCGAGGGCCGGGTCTTTGCGACCAGAGGTGGCGATCTCGACAACGTGGCCTTTCTGGGTTTTCTCACCGAGGGCATCGACCGTGATTTCAGCTTCCTGGCCCAGCTCGACATCGACGACGTCGACCTCGCTGACCTCGACCTCGGCGAGCAGGACCGACATGTCGGCAATCGTCATGATCACCGAGCCCGGAAGGTTGGTGGAACCCGGAACCACGGTCTCACCCTGCTCGGCGTCGAGCTGGATGACGGTGCCGTCCATCGGCGACCGAATGGTCGTGCGTGCCAGGTCGTCCTCAGTCCGCTGGAGCGCCGACCGGTACTGTTCGACGGCTTGCTTCTGCGCTTCGAGCTCGACCGCGGCCGTGTCGAGTGCGAGCTGGGCGGCGTCGAGCACCTCCTGGCTGACCAGGCCGTCGGCGATCAACTCGTTGGCGCGGCGCAGGTTGCGACGGGCGTCGGCGAGCTGCACCTCCTGGCGCCGGACCGTTACCTCGGCCTGGCGGACGGCCGCTTGCGCTTGGTTGCGGGCCGCCTCGTAGAGGTCGCGCTCGATCTCGAGCAGGAGCTGGCCGGACCTGACCTCCTGGCCTTCGACCACCGGCAGGCTGATGATTTCACCGACGACCTTGGCCGAGATATCGACCCGCTTTTCCGGTGTGATCTCCCCGGTCGCCTTGACCCGTGACGAGATGGTTTGGATTTCCGCCGCCTGTACCTCGACCTCGGTGCCTCGTTGGCCCGAGTCCCGAAGGCTGGCCCAGACGACCAGTGCGAGCACGGCGAGCACACCAATCACAATCAAGGGTTTCTTCAGTTTCACTTTTTGTCTCCGAACCCGTATGCGAGGCTCGCTATCCCGGGCTTCTTCTTACGAGAACACGGCGGCCAGAGCAGCCTTGGCCACGATCCACACGCCCCAGGGGACCAGGGCGACGGCTGCCGCCTTCCCGCGTGAGATCTTACCGACGGTGGCGAAACCGATGATCAACAGAACCACCGCCCAGATGTTGAAGATACTGATCGTGCCGGCGGCGGCCGTCAGCCAGGCCGGCACGTCCGTCGACAGGAAGGCGCCGAGGTTGGCCTTGACGATATGTTCGAGCTCGGTCTGAGGCACCTTATCGACCCGTTGCACCAAAACCGCCATCAACACCAGTTGCACCACCGTTGGCGGCCAATAGCCGTGCAAAGTGGTCGACAAGGCGCTCTGGTAGTCGGTGTCGGAGCTCACCAGCTTGAGCATCACGAAGAAAATGGCCGCCATGATCACCCATGCAATAGGCGCGACGACCAGGCCGATGATCGGACCGAATTTGCTGAACTTTTCCGCCTGACCGATCGCGTTCTCCATCTGGGCTTCGCTCAGGTCCTGCCCCCGCTGCTCGAAACGAGCGCGGATGGTGGCCTCGGTGTCGACATGCGGAATGATAATCGCCTGGGCGCCCACTCCGAGCAGGACGACGATGACCATAATCAGGACCCAGGTCGGTTTGACTCCGATGTCTGAGAACACCTCACCAGGCGAGGTGAACATCATCCACAACCGCTGCACCGCGCTGTACTTCTGGTGCGTCGACGGAGTCGGCGGCTCCGCCGGCTCGGGTTCGTAGCTCGGACGATCCGTGGCGTCTTCCATCGTATCCCCCTCCTTCAGTTCTTCCTTCCCGTACTTACGGTACGCGAATTATATTCCGGAAATCCGAATCGGAATCCGATTTCGGATTCCGATTCGGATTTTTGATCACAAATTTTGAATTCGGCACTCCGAATTCAAAATTTGCTACCCTGCCTCCCGCATGAACGGGGGGCGAGTGATTCCGCGGGTTGTCGCAGGGATACTGCTGGTGGTTGCCGGCAGTGGAGTTGCGCGTGCCGACGACGAGGAGTCCATTCAGGAACTGGTGACCCGGGTCGGCCGCGCCCGCTGGACATTCGACAACTCGATCGAGCTGCTCGCCGACCCGCGGGACGCGTGGCAAGCGCGGGTTGATCTGACCCGGAGTGCAGATCATCATATCCTGATCAGCGTCTTTTCCTGGCATAACGACACATCCGGCAAGGATTTCCGTGACATTCTGATCGGCGCCCTCGAGCAACGAAAGGCCGAGGGTTTGGATCTGACGATCAGGGTGCTGGCGGATGCTTCGGCGTTGTTTTCGTTCAGCAGGATGTTCAGCTCCCTCGAAAGAGAGGGAGCTCGGGTCCGCGGATACAACCGCTCCACCTGGGGTTTGACGCCGCTGTATGACGGGCGTATGCACGACAAGATCTTCATCGCCGACGGGAAAACGGCCATTGTCAGCGGACGCAACTTTTCAGACGAATACTACGACCTCGACAACTGGTGGTTCGACCTCGGCGTACGGTTGGAGGGCTCCGCGGTCGACGATCTGCAGATGATCTTCCTCAAGTCTTGGGAGTTCACCGAGTTCAACCGCAAGGCGGGCAGATTCCTCCTGCCGCAGGAAATGCTGCTTGACGAGCTCCACGTCTTTTGGCGGACCGGCCGCTTTCCAAACGGCAACAGTCCGCTCGAGAAATTCATGACCGATGCCTACTTCCCAGGCCGGGACAAGGCGCCCGGTTCCGTCCCAGTGGCGATTCTCTACGACAACCCGTTCATGAGGAGACGGGCGGCCACCACGGATGTCTTGGTGGCGCTGGCTGGGCGGGCGAAAAACCGTATCGACCTGATGACCCCATTCCCGAATTTCGATTCTTCGCTGACCGACGCGCTGGTCGCAGCGCTGGATCATGGCGTCGCGGTGCGGCTCTTCACCAACGGGCGCGAGGCGGCAATTCGAAGCGGTCCTTTTCTGCTCGCCGGTTACCCCACCCTCATCCGTCTCATCGAGGCCGGGGCAGAGGTCTGGGCGTGGCGGGGCAACCACGAGCTGCTCCAGGAGATCGAGGCAGCAGGCTGTCGGCCTGAGCTGATGCCTCCGATCGCCCTCCACGGCAAGATGGTTCTCGTGGACGACGAGCTGTCGATCGTCCACTCCTCCAACTTCAACATTCGCTCGACCTACTACAACACCGAAGCTGGTGTGGCGGTCCTCGACCGCGGTCTCAACCAGGAATTGACCCAGCTCCTCGATGATCTGACTGAGTTTGAAGACGTCGAGATGGATTGCGGCAACGGCAATGGGAGCCCCGAGATTCCGGGGCTCGTGAGTCTCCTGACTCAGGAAGACATTCCCCAGATGCGGGAAGAGCTGGGCGGCAAACAGGGCTTTCTCGATGCGTGGAGCGTGGCCTGGTGAGGGTCGGGTCTCGGGCGTTCGCGGCAGGTTTGCTGGTTCTCGCGTTGCTGCCGCTGACCGCGCAGGCGGGCGACACGATTGACCTCGATCGGTGGCACGAGAAGCTGATCGGCGCTCTCGGCGAGGAGCCGGAGCAACAAGCCGATCGACGGCCCGCGCTGGGCATCTATCCGACCATCGGTGGCTCGATCGGACCCCCGAACTGGTTTTCAGCTCAGGGGCACGCCTTCCTTTCGTTCACCGACGGCAAGCATTTCTCGATCTACGCCGGCTACGGCGTCGAGTGGGGCCCGAAAGCGGACGCCAGCATTTTCACGGTTGGGTGGGGGAGCGTGAGGCGCATCCCGGCAGCGTCGAAGCAGACCGGGTTTAACGGCAAGTTTCTGCGCTACCGGCGATGGGACGACCAGGATCACGGCGTCCACCACGGCCTGTCTTTCGGCACCGAGAGTGGGGTCGGTTTTGGTGCTCTCGCGTTCGAGATCGGAGCCGCGCGTTCCGAAAGGAACCACTGGATGGTCGTTGCGCAAATCGCGTTGAAGCTGGCAGCCCCTATCCGAATACCCCTCACACGCGAGCGAACCGAAAAGAACCACCCTCCATAGAGTATTAGGAGTTAGGAATTAGGAATTCCCATCCGCCCCCCTCGGTGCTCGTCGAAGCTATCGGGTGGGTGGGCGGAATTCCTCATTCCTCATTCCTAATTATTTCTGCCGAGGTAGTTGCGATATGCTCTCTCGATGTTTCTGCGCTTACTGCTGCTCTTCACCTTAGTGCCCCTCATCGAGCTCTTCCTACTCGTCAAGCTGGGAGCGGTGATCGGGATCGGCGCAACCGTCCTCATCGTCATCTCCACCGGCGTCCTTGGGGCCTGGCTCGCCCGCCGGCAGGGTTTGGGCGTGCTGCGCCGGCTCTCGGAAGACCTCAACGAGGGCCGACTGCCGGGCGACACCCTGATCGACGGCCTCCTGATCCTGATTGCCGGGGCGCTGCTGCTGACTCCCGGTCTGATCACCGATACCATTGGCTTCCTGCTGTTGGTGCCGCAGGGCCGAGCAATCGTGCGCCGGATCGTCGTGGCCCGATTCGAGAAGAGAACCATTGCCGGTGATTCGGACGTGATCGATGCCGAATGGTATCGGGAGGAGTAGCGCAATATTTGGGTGCCGGCGCGTCGATACATTCATGGTGTTATCCTGAGCGCGGCAGCGTATCGACCGAGTCGGAGGATTTGGGTGGGTGGGCAGCGGCGCGTTTCCGAAGAGCCCCCACCCAGATCCCTCCTCACAGCGCTTCGCGCTGTTCGTTCGGGACGAAATTCCGATAAGGCCAGCAAAGCTAGCCTGTCGTCATTTCGTTTCGCGGTACAATCTTCACTCACGATGGCGGATCATGTCGCAGACTCAAATGTCGAGGCCTATGAAATCATGGCTGAAATCCTGGTCACGGTGCGCAAGATTGTGCACCGTGGCCTCGAGAAGGCGGCCGGCAAGACCTGGTACCTCGACGGCTGTCCACCGGGTGTATATGAGCGTCTGGTGGCGCGGAAGGAAAACGAAGTCGCCATCGATCGCTTCGATCGCGAATATCAGGAGCTCATCAGCTTTGCCTCGCTCGATGACCTGGCCGAGATCATCGAGTACAACGAGCAGCTCGCTCACCTCCTGGAGAAGATCGAGCCCGAAGGCGCGACGATCGCCAAGCGGTTTCGCCAGCTCGAGACGTTGCGCCTCAAGCTCGATGCCACGGTGCCGTTGAGCGAGGAGGACCTGGACAACCTCCTCGAGTATCATCAGGAGTTTCGACAATCCCTCGCCAATCCCAAGGTTAGAAAACCAGAGCCGAAGGAAGAACCCGAGCAGCTCGCGGAAGCCGTTGACGAGCCGGATATTCTCGAGGCTTCAGACGGGGCGGTGGAGAGCGACGGGTCAGAAGAATTCGGCACCCAGGTCACCGAGGCGGAGGAGCTCGGCGCGGACGCTGTGGTGATCGATGAGCCGTCGGACGAGTTCGGGACCGCGGTGGTGGACTCCGGCGTCATCGAGGCGCCGCCGGTAGCTGGAGCTCCTGACGAGTCGGCTCTCGAGGCGGAGCGGGCGATGGCGGGAGAAGACGACGATGAGGTCCTCCGCATTCTCCATCGCGAGATCATGGCGGTGGCCGAGCACGTGCTCAAGGGAGATGTCGACCAGGAATTCCCGGTGTGGCAAACACTCAAGGCGAGTGGCTGGTACGACATCAAACAGACGACACTCGGCATCTCGCCAGTCGAAAACTTCTACTCGATTGCCGAAAAGGTGTGCACCAAGAACCGCGAAGGCGCGTCCAAGGACGAGATCAAGGTATTCGTCAAGGAATCCGAGGTCGGGAAGCTGCTCCTCTCGCTCGGAGAGATGTTCAAACGGCAAGAACTCTAATTCTTCATTTGGGATCGAGGTACACCGCCCCCGGAGCGATGACCTTGCCGTCCGGAAGATACTCGAGGCAGTGCGCCATCCAACCGGTCTGGATAGCGAGACAAAAGGGGATGGGGAAGGCGCTCACCGGCAGCCCGATCGGGTGGTAGAGGAGGCCGGTGATGCTGTCGACGTTGGCGAAGATCCCCTTCGCGCCGAGCGCACCCTCCACCTCCTCGCGCAGCGCCAGATAGCTCGACCACAACCGGCCATTGCCGGTCGCCTCGAGGAGCGCTGCGGCATATGGCTCCAGGGCCCGCACCCTGGGATCGGGGCACTTGTAGACCCGGTGACCGAAGCCCGGGAAACGGTGACCGTCGGCGAGCGCTTTGCGTGCCCAGGCACGGGCTTCGTCCGGCCCGTCGAACCCCGCCAGCATTTCGAATGCGAGCTGGTTGGCGCCGCCGTGGCGGGCCCCCGACAGCGCGCCCATCCCGGCCAACACCGCCGAACCGAGATCGGCGCCGGTCGAGATCACGACCAGCGCAGAAAAGGCCGCGGCGTGAAGACCGTGCTCCGCCTGCACCACCAGGCTTGCCTCGAATGCGGCAGCTTCTTCGGTGGACGGCTTCCGACCCTTGGCCTGAAAAAGGAAGTTGGCGGCGTAGCCGAGGTCGTCTAGCGGCGGCAACGTTTCCGCGGCCTTGAGGTGGCGAATGGCGCAAGCCGCGAGGGCGGCCGTCCAGCTCAGAATCCTCGCTGGCCTCCGCCACTGGGCGTCGAGCTCAGTGTTCTCCGGCTCGGGAATGTGGCAGGCGGCGACCGTCATCATGGTCCGGAACTGGGCTAGCGGATGGGCGTTTGCCGGCACCCGCTGCAGTGCATCGAGCGCGGCGCCGGGGGGATGCCGCCATCGCCGCAGCTCGGCTGACCAATCCCCGAGCTGGTTTTCGTCCGGCATCTCGCCGAACAGGACCAGGTAGGCCGCTTCCTCGAAGCTTGCCCGGCCGACCAAATCCTCGATCGGATAGCCGCGGTAGAGCAGTCGGCCGCGAGTGCCGTCGATCTCCGAGATCGCGGTGTCTCCGACAATCAGACCCTCGAGCCCGCGCCCGTAGCATTGCTCCGCAGGGATCGGGCTCGAGCCGATCACGATCTGTCCTCGCTCTCGAAACGGCGCTCGGCCGGACCGACGTAGCGGCTCAACGGACGGTAGAGTCGGATCCCATCGAGGGCCTCGCGGACCAGCGCCGCGGTGCCGGCCATGCGGCCGATGGCGATCAGGCACGGCACCAACGGCGGTTCGGCGCCAAGCAGGTGGAAGAGCAGGGCGCCGTAGAAGTTGACGTTGATGTAGACCTCGCGCGAAGCGAGCGCACTCGCGGCCGCGACCTCGACCGTACGCGCGACCTCGAAGAGCTCACGACAGCCGTGGGCGCGCGCCATTGAGGCCGCCTCCCTGCGCAGCACCCCCACCCGCGGGTCGGGCATGCGGTAGGCGTGATGGCCGAAGCCTGCGATGACGCCGCCGTCAGAAAGAGTCCGCGCCACCCAGGCCTCGGCCTCCATCGGGTCCCGAAGCGGTAGCAGCTGGTCGAGGACGGTTTCGGCGGCGCCGCCGGTCTTCAGTCCGCGCAGGGCGGAGAGACCGGCAACGATGTTGTAGTAGGGATCGGCGAGGCACGAAGCGACGATCATCGAAGTAAAGGTCGGAGGGTCGAGACCGTGGGCCGCGGAGAGCACCCACAGGAGGTCGAGTGCCCGCACCTCGTCAGCCGTCGGCGGGCGGTCGTTGAGGGCCGCCAGCACGCCTTCGGCGAGGCCGCAACCCGGCTCCGGGTCGCGCGGCTCGCGGTCCGTGCTGTGGCGGCAGATCGCCCCCACCAGTGCCGCCGTCTGGCCCACCACCCGTAGCTCGCGCCACTGGCGCTCGCCGGACAGATCGTCCTCCACCGTCAGCTCGTGGCAGCCGACGGCCGAGACGCCGGCGCGCAGCATCCGCGTCGGGTGGGTGTTCGGATCGAGGACGCGGATTAGCTCGATCACATCGCGCGGAAGGACCCTGCTCGAACGGACTTGGCGGCGAAATTCGACAAGGCCCCTGGGGTCGTCACCGGGACCCTTGCCGGTGATCAGGAGGTGGGCAACCTCCTCGAAGTCGGCCCGGCCGGCGAGGTCGTCGACCGGCACGCCGCGGTAGGCGAGCCGGCCGCTCGACGGGTCGAGCCACATGACCCGGGTCTCGGCGGCGACCACCCCGGCGAGCCCCGGACCGACGTCGCTCGTCACCGGCCAGTCGACCTTTGCCGCTCGCCAGTCGAAACCTGGGCTGAGGGTGCTGAGCTTCGTCACCGGGGAAGGATACCCGTTCCCGAATGAGGAATGAGGAATGAGGAATGCCGCCCATCCACCCGGCACGCGGGACGCGTGCCCGGGAAACACCAGGTTTGGTTTTGTGGTGCGGGCGTCCCGCCCATACGATTCCACGGCGATCGAAGAAGTGCGGCCGAGACGGCCGCACCACAATAGCTGCACCGATTCCCCGTGAAATGAAATGAATACGTGGAAAATTCGAAATTCGAAATAAAACGCCCCGCTCGGGTGAGCGGGGCGGGGTGAAAAGATGGAAACGCCTCCTACTCAAACAGCGGGAACGGCCTCGGCATGAAGGCGTCAAAGACCGGCACCATCGAGAAGAAGTTCGGGTCGAAGGACGGGCTCAAGGTCCCGTTGTAGTACATCGCGCCCGACTCGCCGAGCGGGAACATGCTCTCGATGCGCGCTGGGCCATTCATGTCGTACTCGACCGCCTGAGCGTAGGTCGAGCGGCTTGCATACGGCGTCTGCGTCCAGAGCGGACCGAGGATTTGTACGAAGCCGAAAATGCCGTGGATGTGGCTGATCGTGCCGCGCGGCGTGTTGTACGGACCGAGTCCGATGTCCGCGATCACGTTGTCCAACGCCAGCACGATGATTTCATTGGCAGACGTTGGTTTGCCCGAGCCCGATTTGTCCTGGAACCAGTTGTAGTACGTCTGGCCGGCCAAAGCCCGCAGCAGCACGTTGTAGTTGATGCTTCTGGGCTGGTCGCTGTAATCCATCCCGGCCATCATGAATTCGTCCTCGAAGACCAGCCGCATGACCTCGCGGACCCACGCATCCTGCAGGACCCAGGCGTCGGCCTTGTAGGCTCCGAAGCGCCACTCGGAAGGCCCGCCGGCCACGAAGTGGCGGTCCCACGCGTCGAGCATGGCGATGGCCGCGTTGCGGTCCTCTGACGGGTCGGCCGCCACGGCGGCTTTGAACGCGTCGGCGACGTAGGTCCAGGTGTCGCCGCCGCCGGTGATGCTGTCGGTGGTGGCGATGTTGAGGGCTAGGTCACGCATCTCTTCGAAGGTGATGTCGTCGTGGGTATCGAGGTAGTCCACGATGACCTGGGCGCGGTGCCACGGGCCAAAGTAGTAGCTGTAGTTGCTGGTGCCGTTGTTGGAGGCGAGCGACGCCTTGTTGTTCCAGCCGCCGTACCATCCTCTGGGATTGTTGCGATCATTGACGCGAGGCCGAAGCTCTCCGGTCCATTCGGGACTGAGGCCGGTCTGCGACGGAAACAGGGGGTTGTATCCGGGTCCGTAAATCCGGTCCCAACCCGACATCCAATAGGCGAAGTTGCCGTCGCGGTCGACGTAGTTCATGTGGAAGCTGACCGGGGCGGTTTCGACACCGGCCCCGAAGTCGTCCATGCTCTGGGCGCGGGCAAATTTGAGAGCAAGATCGATGGCGTCGGCCTCGTGGCCCCAGGCGCCAAACGACCAAGAGAAGATGATCGATGGCGGATCCATGGGGTTGTAGGGGATCGGGCTGATGATCGGCCCGTGCGAGCTGCGGAAGACCGGGAGCGTGACGGGAGCGCCGTCGAGAACGTTGATGGTCTCATAGCGGTTAAAGGCAACGGTCTGTGGTGCCTCGAGCCAGAAGTCGACGGTGTGGGCGTGGCCGGTCTGCAATGACCAGGCGTGGTGCGGCGTACGGCCGACGAAGATAGCCGGAATGCCGGGCACGTGCATGCCCGAGACCTCGAGACCACCACCGCGGATCGAACCCTCGGCGATGATCGCTGGCGCCAGGAATCCCATCTGCGGCCCCGAGTAGAGCATCGGATTGCCCGAGGCGGTCTTTTCTCCGGACATCGACCACGCGTAGCTGCCGAGGTCGACGTTAGCACCGACGTCCTTGAGCATTTGGCGGATCCGCTCGTTTCGCGCTCGCATGTCGGCGATTGCATCCCCGAGGGCGTCGAGATCAAGCCCCTCCACCTTGGGGATTTGGAGCTGTGCGACCTTTGCGGCCTTCGCGCCATTCGACGGGACGACGGTCAGTGCGGTGGGATCGTTGACCCAGCGCAGGTCGCCGAACATGGCCTGACCCTCGAGTCCGTAGACGGCGCCCAGGGTCTGGACAAGAAGATAGTTTTCGGGCTGGGCGGGGGCGTTGTTGATCCAATCGCCCTCGCCGTCAAAGAACCGAGCCAACAAGACCATCGTCGCGAGGACGTCAGCGGTTTCCCATTGGGCCGGGAGCACGGGAGGACCACCGCTCAGCAACACGGATTGGATGGTCAGCAACCAGTACTCGAAGGGCATCTGCAGCCAGGCGCCCGCGTAGAACTCGCCGATGCGCCGGTTGATGCCGTCGACGTAGGCCTGGACGACCGTCTGGCCATCGGCGGACAGGGCGGCGAACTGCGCCGCGTACTCTTCGTCCGAATAGCCCATAATGCGCATCGGCACGTCGAGCTCGACACCGGCGGAACCGAGGACCTCGGACAGCTTTCCGCGTGCAGTGCGTCGGTAAATGTCTATCTGCCACAGACGGTCGGTCGCGACCGCATAACCCATGGCTTCGTAGACGTCGTAGAGCGATCCGCCCTCGATGAACCAGACGCCCTGGGCATCGCGGGTGGTCGTCACAGGATCGTCGGCGGCTTGGATGGCCACCGGGGCCATGCGCGCGTTCGATCGTTGGAGGGTCTGGCCGAAGGCTCCCACCGCCACAGCCAGCACCAGGATGGTCATCATGAATTTGGACGCCCGCATCGGTTGCTCCTTTCACGTCGAGAAGCCTCGGACGCCGTCTCAGACCGCGAGATCGCCGACCCCGGCTCCACCCGTCATGAGATGCTGCGCACGATGATAGCGCCGCCAAGAGCATGTGTAAACGAAAAACACGAAAGCAAGATCAATCTTGAATTCTGAATGCTCAATTCTCAATTCTCAATTGCCCCGCCCGCCCGATCGTCTTGGGGAAGGGTAGGTGGGAATTGAGAACTGAAAATTGAGAATTCGGCTCGAGCGAACCCACCGGGTTCGCGATTCAGTTGACTCAGGAAAAGCCGCTCGAGCAGCTCGAGGGCGACGAGCAGGCGACGTCCGGAGACCCCGAGGTGCTGGCAAAGCTGGACAGCAGGCGCTCGACGTTCTCGCTCTCGCACTTCGGACATTTGACGCCGTCGCTGCCGGTGCCGATCTTTTGCAGGCGCGAGAAAGCGTTCTTACAATTGTTGCATCGATACTCGTAGATTGGCATCTCGTGGTCCCTCTGCTCAGACCTTGATTTTGTTGCCGGCCTCGACGTCAGCGATCTCCCGTTTGCCCACGAGGATGGTCTGGCGTTCGTGATCGACCCGCAGCTCGAGCGAGTCGCAGACGTTGCGGCAGATCGTGAAGACTCCGTCGTCGATGATCCGGTAGTACACGTTCAGCCCCGACCGGCGGCAGTCGACAAGCCCGGCGCGTTTGAGCACCGACAGGTGCTTGGAAACGTTGGCCTGGCTTCCTCCGACGACGTCGAGGATGTCGGAGACGCAACGTTCTCCGCTGTGGAGGCTGTGCAGGATCTTGAGGCGGGTCGGGTCGGCCATCGCCTTGAGGACCTCGGCGATCCGGTTCAAGAGTTCGTTTGACGCGATCACATTACCTCCCCAAATAGTTCTATCGCTCATTGGTAATATATTCCTGTTTCAAGCCGAGGTCAATCTGGTCGCAGGAAAAGGGAGGATATTGGGTCGGCGGCAGCCGGAAGCATCGGATCTTGCCGTATGATCGGCCAACCGGGAGGTGCATATGCCGACGATTTTCGAGCTCATCGTGGCCGGTGAAATCCCGTGCCACAAGATCTGGGAGGACGACGACCATCTGGCCTTCCTCGACATCAACCCCCGCATCGAGGGTCACACCCTGGTGATTCCCAAAAAGCCGTGGTTCGAGGTCTTCGCGATGGACGAGGAACCCTATATCGCCCTGTGGTCGGCGGCACAGACCGTCGCTCGACACCTTCAAGAGCGAACCGGGTGCGCGCGAGTCGTGATCGTCGTCCTCGGTTACGAGGTGGAGCATGTTCACATCCACCTGCTGCCAACCAATCACCTCGAGGATTTTCCATTCCCCCCGGTGGACCAGGTGGCCCTTGCCCGGATCGAGGAAACGGCTCAGAGGCTCAGGGCTTGACCGAGGGCGCCCGACAACGCCAGAATACCCCCGCGCCGGAGTGGCGGAATGGCAGACGCAGAGGACTCAAAATCCTCCGATGGCAACATCGTGTGGGTTCGAATCCCACCTCCGGCACCATTGGCAATTTAGCGCCCCGCAACGGTGGGCCGTTGCGGGGCGCTAAATTGCGGGAGGAACGAGATGAATCGACTGAAATGCATGGTGGCGATTGCGTCGATGACGGTGGGGGTGGCGGCAGCCGGTCACTCCCAGGAGCTCGACCTCTCCGCGATGGCCAAGAAGATGCGCCAGAACCAGGAGAACCTGCAGCAATACTCCTGGGAAACAAAGATGACATTTCTCGTCAACGGTGAGCTCCGCCGGTCCGACACCTACACCGTGCGCTACGTCATGGGCGGCATGGTCGAAAAGATGCAAATCAGCAGCAAGGTGGCCGAGGGCAAGGTTTGCGGCCCGGACGGCAAGAAGCTGTCGAAGAAAGAGCTGGAAGCGGCCAGAGAGTTCGTGCTCGGGGTCAAAGACCAGCTTGACGGCTACCTGAACCCGCTGTTCGCCGAAAGAGCCGTGGCGACGTCCAAGATCCAGGAGAGTGGCGGGGATCTCCTCCTGCTTTCCCGGGATGTCATGACAACGGGCGATTCGGTCGAGATCACTCTCTCGGGGTCGACCTACAAGCCGATTTCGGCCACGATCAAGACCTCGGCCAAAGGCTTGCCCGTGGCGCTCGATGTGACCTTCGGCTCGATCGAGTACGGCCCGAATCATCCAAAGCGGTCGATCACCACCAGCGAGTGGCAGGGCTTCAAGCTCTCCATCATCACCGAGAACTCGAACTACAAACCAAGCCCAATCTGATCGCCGCCACGTCTCGCGAGACCGTTGGCGGAGAATTCGGCCTTGGATCATCCTTCTGAAAACTGAAAATAGCTTTGTCGCGATTCCATAAAGTCCGTCGCGACAAAGCCTTGAACCGTTTTCAGAGATTGCATTGCGCATTCATACATGTGAAATAAAATACTATCTCAGAATCATTGACGGCTAGCTCAACTGGACATAGATTGAGTCCGTGAGGTCAACCCCTCCTGAAAAAGCGCTTGCGGATTATGAGCCAGCGCGGAAGTGAGACGGCGGTTTCTTTTTGCCGCCGGTAGCTCGTATTGGCCACATGCAGTCTGACCTCCAGCGAAAATCAAGGGTGGGAGTGACGGTGGGTGCATCGTCTCCTCACCGGCGAGGAGGCCTCGATGGTCAAGTGCCGGCAGTGTCGCAACGTCTTCCATGTCATCGGCGATGCCCTCAACGCTCAACTCGATACCAAGGTGTTGTTGGCGACGGCGGCGCGGGCGATTGTCGAGGAGTTCAACCTCAAAGCCTGCCACTTCCGTCTCCTCAGCCGTGATCTCCTGACGCTGGACGACGTCGCGTCCTACGGCCTCAGCGAAGCCTTCCTCAACAAGGGGCCCGTGGATGCGGAGAAGAGCGTGGCGGCGGCCCTCAAGGGTGAGGTGGTCATGGTCGCCGACAGTGTCTCGGACCCTCGCGTTCAGTACCCGGAGGCGTTCAAGGCCGAAGGCATCATCTCGATGCTGACGATTCCCCTCAACGCTCGCGGCCAGGTCATTGGGGTGATGCGCCTGTTCACCGGCACCCACAGGGAGTTCAGCGACGACGAGATGGAGTTCTTCAAGGTCGTTGCGCTGTTTTGCACGAGCGCCATCATCGATTCGATGTTCCGAATGATTCTTGCCCACGTCACCGAGTCGATCCGCTCGTCGCTCGACCTGCAGGTGGTGCTTGACGCCATCGTCAAAACGGTGAGCGAGGACCTTCGTACCCGGGGCTGCGCGATCGAGCTGATCGACAGACCGAGATCCGACCTCGAACCGCGGGCGTCGTACGGTCTGAGTGAGACCTTTGTCGAACGGATGGGCGGCCTGTATTCGCCGCAGCTGATCAAAGAGGTGCTGGCCGGAAACTGCACGGCAATTCTCCACGGTCCCGAGGATGGCCGAATCATTCTCTCCGACGAGCTCGCCCGCGAAGGGATCTCGTCGCTCCTCCTGGTGCCGCTCGAAACCCGCGGGAAACCGACCGGGATCTTGAGCCTTTTCACCAACAAGCCCTACGCGTTCTCGGATGACGAGAAGCAGATGATGATGTCGATCGGCGAGCAGTGCGCCCTGGCAATCGACAATGCAATGATGTTCGCGGCCCTCAAGCGTCGCTACGAAACCCTGGTCGACGATTTTCATCTCTGGTTCGAGCATTCCCAGTCCTATCCCCACCAGCGGGGACCGACGGTGTGAGCCGGGAGGAGGAAGGAGAAAGGGGGTTGTGATGGCCCGCATCCTCGAGATCGAAGAGATCGCGCCGTCTTTCAAGAGCTACATCATCCACGACCCGGTGATCGCGCGCCGACACCGCGCCGGCCAGTTCGTGATGGTGTTGCTCCACGAGCACTCCGAACGGATTCCGCTGACGATCGCCGACTCCGACGCCGTCAGGGGGACGATCCGCCTCATCGTTCAGGAGGTCGGCAAGACGACCATGGAGATGGGCACGCTGCAGCCTGGGGACTCCATCCAGGTGGTCGGCCCTCTCGGTAAGCCCACCCACGTCGAGAACTTCGGCACCTGCGTGTGCATCGGCGGCGGCGCTGGCATCGCGCCGCTCCTGCCAATCGCCCTCGCCCTCGACGACGCCGGGAACCACGTGGTGTCGATTCTCGGCGGTCGCACCCAGGAGCTGGTGATTCTCCGTCGCGAGATGGAGGAGGTGTCGGACGAGATCTATTACACCACCGATGATGGCAGCTTCGGGACCAAAGGCCTGGTGACCCATGCCCTCGACAGATACATCGAGGATAATGGTCAGCCGCAGCTCGTCATCGCCATTGGCCCGGCGGTGATGATGCGGGCGGTCGCCGAGCAGACGCGCCCACTCGGTATTCGGACCCTGGTGTCGCTCAACACGATCATGATCGACGGCACCGGAATGTGCGGCGGCTGCCGCGTGAGGATCAACGGTGAAAACCGATTCGTCTGCGTTGACGGCCCCGAGTTCGATGCCCACGCGGTTGATTTCGATCGCATGATGCAGCGGCAACGGATCTACCTCGAGCAGGAAGAGGTCGCCAGGAGGAGATACCTGGAATCGCACAACTGTCGCGCGGTCGCGGGTGGAGGTTAGAGCCATGGGCCGAGAGCTGACAAAGAAGGAACGTCTCGAAATCCCGCGCAACGCGATGCCGGCCCAGGATCCGGCGGAGCGCGTCTGCAACTTCGACGAGGTGGCTCTCGGCTACACGGAGGAGATGGCTGTTGGTGAGGCCGAGCGGTGTTTGGAGTGCAAGAAGCCGAAGTGCGTCGACAGCTGTCCGGTCGGGATCGATATCCCGGCCTTCGTGCACGCCGTTACCGACGGCCGCTTTGCCGAGGCGCTGGCGATCATCAAGGCCGACAACACTCTGCCTGCTATCTGCGGACGCGTCTGCCCGCAGGAGGACCAGTGCGAGAAGACCTGCGTCACCGGCAACAAGGGCGATCCAGTCGCAATCGGCCGCCTCGAACGTTTTGTCGCGGACCGCGAAAGGGAGGGCGGCGAGGTCAAAATGCCGGTGTGCAAGGAACCGTCGGGCTTCAAGGTCGGCGTCATCGGCTCCGGCCCGGCCGGCCTCGCCTGCGCCGCAGCGCTGGCCATCGAGGGCCACGACGTCACGGTCTTCGAGGCCCTCCACAAGCCCGGCGGGGTGCTGATCTATGGCATTCCGGAGTTCCGGCTGCCCAAGGCGATCGTGCGCGACGAGATCCGCAGTCTGACCAAGATGGGGGTCGAGTTCAAGTGCAACTTCGTAGTTGGCAGCACAGCGACGATCGAGGAGCTGATGGGGGAGTGGGGATACGACTCGCTCTTCATCGGCACCGGCGCCGGGCTGCCGTACTTCATGGGCATTGCCGGTGAGAACATGATCGGGGTGTGCTCGGCGAACGAGTTTCTGACCCGGGTCAATCTCATGCGGGGCTTCGATTTTCCGAAATACGATACGCCGGTGGCGATCGGCCGTCGGGTGGCAGTCGTCGGCGCAGGCAACGTGGCGATGGACTGCTGCCGCACGGCCCTGCGTCTTGGCTGCGAGAAGGTGATCTGTCTCTATCGGCGGACCCGCGGAGAGGCACCGGCACGCCTTGAAGAGCTGGAACACGCCGAAGAGGAAGGGGTTGACTTCCGCTGGCTCACCGCTCCGGTCGAGGTGCTCGGCAATGATGACGGCGTCGTCACCGGTGTTCGCGTTCAGAAAATGAAGCTCGGCGAGCCCGATCTGTCGGGCCGCCCGCGACCGGTCCCAATCGAAGGCAGTGAGTACGAGGTCGAGCTCGATTCGATCATCGTCGGGATCGGCCAGGGGGCGAACCCTCTGCTCACCCAGGCCACCGAGGGCCTCGATGTCGACAAGCGCGGTCGCATCATGACCCAAGAGATCACCCAGATGACCTCGATCCCGGGCGTCTTTGCGGGCGGCGATATCGTGACCGGTGCAGCCACTGTCATCCTTGCAATGGGTGCCGGCAAGCTGGCCGCCCGCAGCATCGACTGTTACCTCCGCGGCGTTCCGATGGTGCCTGAGATGGATGGAGTCGACGAGGGTACGGAGGTCGGGGCTCCGCCGGCGAGCGATCCGGAGCCACGAACCCAGAACAACGTGCACTGATTCTTGTGTGCGGGCGTCTCGCCCGCACGATCTCCCACCGGTCGTCGTGTGGGTGGGATTCAACGCCGGGAGCGGATCCGGCTTCGCCTTCGGCTACGCCGGGACAAGTAAACCCCTCCCCTACGATTCCAAACCGATTTGTATGCGCGGTCGATCGGATCGACCATCAATTCCCCGGGGGGATGGGTGGGAATTCCGAATTCCTAACTCCTCATTCCGAATTCGTATTGACCCGACCGACTCGGTATGACAACGTGAATTGAGTGAGCCAGATCGACCACGCCCAGCTCGTCAAGGCCCTCTCCGATCCAGCCTTCTACCCCCACCCGGTCGAGAAGGTGCGGTTCCTTCAGACTCACATTTCATCGGTTTTCCTGACCGGTGAGTACGTTTACAAGCTCAAGAAGCCGGTCAACTTCGGCTTCCTTGACTTCTCCACCATCGAGCTGCGCGAGCACTACTGCCGAGCCGAGGTCGAGCTCAACAGCCGTCTCGCCCCGTCGGTCTACCTGAGAGCGGCGCCGATCACTCTCGACGGTGACCGCCTGGTGCTGGAAGGTCAAGGCGAGATCATCGACTGGGTGGTCGTCATGCGCGAGCTCGAAGAACGCCTGCTCGGCAGCGAAGTGCTGGCGAGGGGCGAGCTCTCCGCCGCACATATGGATTCGCTGGTCGAGGTATTGGTGCCGTTCTACCGTGACGCGGCGACCGGGGAGGGGATCGATCAGTACGGGACCGTCGAGGCGGTGAAGTTCAACACCGACGAAAACTTCAGCCAGACCAAGGACTACTCCGGCAAGCTCCTCTCGAACGACCGCTACAAACACATCCGTCGTTGGACGAATACCTTTTACGAGGACAACTCAGACCTCTTCGAGCGGCGCATCGCCGAGGGACGCATCCGCGAGAGCCACGGCGACCTCCACCTCGGCAACGTTTTCCTCGAAGACCCGCCAATCATCTTCGACTGCATCGAGTTCAACGAGCGGTTTCGCTGCGGCGATGTGGCGGTGGACCTAGCGTTCATGGCCATGGACCTCGACTTCAATGGCCGGCCAGATCTCTCAGAACACTTCGTCGATCGCTACGTCGAGGCCTCGGGTGACACCGACCTGGTCCGGCTGCTCGACTTTTACAAGTGCTATCGCGCCTACGTGCGGGGCAAGATCGCCTGTTTCACGTCGTCCGACCCGGCCCTCGATAATGGGGCTCGGCGTGCCCAGCGCAACCTCGCCCGCCGCTACTTCGGTCTTGCATATCAGTATGCGGGCGGAGCCGAGAAGCCGTCGTTGGTGGTTCTCTACGGTTTGATGGGCTCGGGTAAGACCAACGTCGCACGCTATCTCCGTGAGCATTTCGGCTGGCACATGCTGTCGACCGACGCGGTGCGCAAGCAGATCGCCGGGGTGGGGGAGAACACCCGCGTGTACGTGCCCTACAACGAGGGCCTGTACTCACCGGAGATGAACCGGAAAACGTACGCCGAGGTTTGCCGCCGGGCCGAAAATCTCCTCCTTGGTGGTTTCCCGGTGGTGGTGGATGGCGCCTTCAAGTACCAGGACGAGCGGCTGCCGGTGATCGAGGCCGCCCAGCGAGCCGATGCCCGACTCATCTTCATTCAGACCGTATGCGAACCCGACGAGCAGCGCCACCGGCTCGAGAAGCGCCAGCAGCACGATACCCGCTCCGATGGACGGGTCGAGCTGATGGAGAACCAGCGCGCCGATTTCGAGGCGCCGAACCTCGACTTCGAAGAGCTGTTCCATACCGTGTCGACCGACGGCCCGAAACTCCAGACCCGGAGTGTGGTCGAGGAGCTCCTGCGTTCGGAGGGGTTGCTCCCCGAACGGCGCAGTGACGCCCGGACCACCGGCCTCACGCCATGAACGACCCCTACCGGAGAATCGCCAGATTTTACGACACGATCGTCGAGCCGTTCAACGCGTCTCTCCGACGATATGTCGCGAAGGTGGCGGGGCCGAGAAAGGGCATGAGGATCCTCGAGGTGGGTTGTGGTACGGGCACGAATCTGGAGCTGTTTGCCGAAGCGGGGTGCGAGGTCTCTGGCGTGGATCTCTCTCCGTCGATGGTGGACCTCGCCCGGCGAAAGCTCGGCGACCGCGCGGACCTCCATCTTGGCGACGCAGCGGACATGCCGTTCCCCGACAAATCCTTCGATCTCGTGCTTTCGTTTCTCACCCTGCACGAAATGCCGCCTGCGACGCGGGCGCCCGTTATGAACGAGATTGTTCGGGTGGCAGGTGGGGATCGCAACGCGCTCTTCATCGACTACTTCCCGGGACCCTACCGCTTCCCCAAGGGGTGGTTCTACAGATCCGTGATCCTCGCCATCGAGTTCGGGGCAGGCTGGGATCACTTCCAGAACCACCGGGACTTCCTCGCCCGTAACGGCCTCCCGCCGCTCATCGAGGCGCACGGTCTGTCGGTCGCCAGAGAAAAGATCCTCGCCGGAGGCAACATCCAGGTCGTGTTGGCAAGGTCAGAGGCCGATTGAACAATTCGGCGCGCGGGCTGCAATAAATAAGCGCCGGCGAACGCGGGTTGACCGCGCGTCGCCGGCAGGGTGGTCTCAGCAGGCGCGCATCTCAGGATGAGTGGCGATCCCCCGACCGGCGCGTGCCGTTGCTGATTGCGATCGTTCCGGTCCTCTCGCACACGGCGCCGTCCCGGAGGACCCGCAGCCGCCAGGTAAAGGTCCCGGGTGTGCTGTACGTGTGCCTGACCTCCTCGCCCTGGACGACCGGGCTGCCGTCGCCGAAGTCCCACTCGTAGACCACGGAGCCGCCGCAGTTCGAGCTTTCGGACGAGCCATGGAACTCGACGTTCTTGCCTGCCCAGAATCTGCTGGTGACCTCGGCGCGGCAGGACAACGAGCACTGGGACTCCGCGGCGGCGATCTCGATGGTGCCGGTTCGGGTGCAGGTGACGCCTCCGGCGGTCACGGTGAGGGACCAGTCGTAGGAACCGGGTGCATCGTAGGTGTGGGCGGTGTTGGCGCCGGAGACCCCGCTGCCGTCGCCGAAGTCCCACGCGTAGGTCGCGGCGCCCGCACAGTCGCTGAGCACGGCGCTACCAGAGAACGACACGGGTACGCCGACCTCGCCGGTCGCATCGACCGTCGCTGAGCAGTCCACCGTGCAGGTGTTGCCGCCGGTGTCGGCGACGGTGACGGAACCGTTGCCGAGGTTGGAGTTGGTCGAACCGTCCCACGCGGCGTAGGTGAAGGTATCACTGCCGGTAAATCCGGCAAATGGATAGAAGGTGGCGACGGTACCTACGAGGCCGACAGTTCCGTTGGCGGGCTGCGACACGATGCGAAGCGACAGGCTGTCGCCGTCGGCGTCGCTCGCGGACAGCGGGATCTCGACCGGCACGTTTTTGTCGGTCGACGCCGTCACGTCATTCACAACCGGCGCCCGGTTGTTGTTGCGGTCTTCTTCGTTCGGTCCCCGGTGGCAGGTGTAGCAGCCGATCTGGAAGCCCTGCCAGAAGTTTTTGGTGCCGAACGCGGACAGCGTACGGTCGCCCTGGGCCCGCGACAGCACGGTACCGCGGTAGTCGGTGCCGTGGCAGGTGCGGCACTGCCCGGCGTTGTGCTCGGCGACATCCTTGTGATCCTCGATCCAGCGTTGGCCGATCGAATGCATGCCATGCGGCCCGCCGGATGTCGTTCGCGGAGTGGTGCCGTGGCAGCCGGTGCAGTCCGCGAGCGTCCCGGCGTGGCCCTGTTGGTCGATGCTCTGCAGGTTGTCGTTGAGGTGGCTCGAGGGGAAGATCGCATGGGTCGAGCCGTGGCACGCCTCGCACTGGAGGCCGCCGTGGCCGGTCGAGAACCGGTACAGCGACACGCCCGCGACGGGGGTGTTCGGGCTGGTGGCAAAGGTGTTGTCGACCGCGACCCGCGGCTCTCCCGACCCGTCAAAGGCCTTCAGGTAACGGATCCGGCCGTTGTTGTTGGTCGCCGTGCCGCTGTGGCAATTCTGGCATGTGGGCTGGTCGAACCATCCGGCGCGGCCTGCCATCCCCACCCGGGTCATTCTACCGTGGCAGCTCTGACACTGCATGGCGAGGTCGCCGTTGGCAGCCACCGCGGCGCCCATGGCACCACGCAGACAGCGGGTGTCGGAGCCGGGGTGGCAGGTGTAGCACGCCGTACGGTTGGCGGATGCGTTGAGAGTCATGCCGTTGGCGGGATCGACGACGCGGGCGTGCAGGCTGTGGACCGCCTCGGTGAGGGGCGAGATGCCGGGCTGGCCGGTGCCGGGCAAGGCGTTGGAGCCGTGGCAGGCGTCGCACAGCACCGAGTTCCCGTCCGAGGTGACGGTGGCGTAGAGGCCGGACGAGTTGTAGCCCGCGGCCGCGAGCGCATTGGCGTACTGCGTGGACCCGTCCTGTATCTCATCGTGAAGCAACAGCACGTTGAGCCGGTATTCACGCTCGGGATCGGGATCGGTGATCCAGCCTCCGCTCGGCATGGCCGCGGAACTGATGGAGCCCGATCCATGACACGAAGAGCACGACATCTCGTCGGAAACCGGCAACACGATGCGCGTGGTGGCCAGAACACTGCCGGAGGCGTTGCGGGCAACAAGCTGCATCATCGGGTAGTAATTCTTGTTGTTGTCGTCGTCGTCGTACGGCGTGATCGGAATTCCTTCGCCGCTGAACCAGTGAAGACCGGCATCGAAGTGCATGGTTTGGGGCGTGTTGACCGGTCCGGGCATATCGTAGCCGGCGATTCCCTCGTCGGGTGCGAGTGGGGCGCCGAAGAGGCTGGCGACCCAGTCCCAGAAGTTGGTCTTCCCGATCGACGTCGTGTTGATCGAGCCGTCGGGATCGGCCACGCCCTCGTAGGTGACCGTGATGCCGGCAGCCGCGGGATTGATGACAAGGTTGCCCGACGGATCGAGGAGCTGGGCGTGGATGACGTTGTAGGGTGGCAGGATGCTGAGCACCGAGTAGTCCGCATCCATGCAGTGCATGCCGAGGTCGTTCCAACCGACCAAGGTGTAACCGCTGCCGCCGCCCTGTGCGATGGCGGAGGGAGTTGGGGCTACGCATACCAACACGATCAGAAGGGTCGCGAGGCGGGTGGCGAGACATCGACCGTCGCAGGCGTTCGGCCGCGCCGGAGTCGGAGAGGAGTGTGGGATCGGTGAGCAGTTGGGATTGAGTGATGGTTCGATCATGCCTGGTTGCCTCCATGTCTGCGTATCAGTAATCACTACTGGTCTGCGCCTAACTTTCGGTCCTGGAAAACTCAATGTCAAGCCTCTTCATATGAACATAATCGCAAATAGGCAAACAACGTGACCAAGGTCACGCTTACGTCGCGTAGGGGCCGGGGCGCAAGTGAGGAAGGGAATCGTACGGCTCGCCGGTGTAGACGGAGACGCGCTCTTCATCGACTCCTTCCCGGGACCCTACCGCTTTTCCAAGTTGTGGATCTAAAGATCCGTCATCCTTGCCGGCGGCAACATTCAGGCCATCCGGCAACTCCGAACGGGTAAAAGGGCCGAAACAGGGCGTGGTTTATCCCCTCCCGAGCAGGTTGGAATCTGGAACATGGAATTCCAAACGCAAAACCGCCCGCCGGGAGGGTGGGTGGAAGATTCGAGATCCGAAATCCAAAATCTGGGAACCTGTAAGTCTCTGTCTTGCAAATCACGAAACGTCGCACTACATTGTCATACATGAGTACGACACTTACAATCCGTCTCGACGACCAGCTTTCGGAATCGCTTGAGCGGGCCGCCACAGGCTCTGGACGAACTCGCAGCGAGGTGGTGCGCGATGCGCTTCGGCGACAGCTCGCGATCTCGGCCCTGGATGAGGTTAGAGAACAGCTGGTGCCACTCGCTGAAGCGCATGGCTGGTTGACTGACGACGATGTCTTTCGCGATGTGCCGTGAGGGTTATTCTCGACACCAACATCCTGGTCAGCGCGTTCGTCAGCCGAGGTCTCTGCACCGATCTTCTCAAGATTGTGGTGGGCGAACATGTTCCTCTGGTCTCGAGTCTCGTGGTGGAGGAATTGGAGCGCGTTCTTCGCGACAAGCTCCACTCCCCTAAGACAGCTTTGGAGTCCGCTCTGAGTATTCTCGACCATGTGGAGACCGTGCCGGACCCGGCCGCCGTACCGGTCAAACCTGGATTCGATGAATCCGATGCCACCATTCTCGCGGCGGCGATCGAAGCAGAGGCCGACATCTTCGTAACCGGTGATCGGGACCTTCTGGCGGCGGCGAAAGGATCAGCGGTGCCGGTTGTTTCACCGCGAAGGTTCATGGAGTTGTTTCGAGTGCGTGGCGACTCCCACCCGGATGGGTGGAACGGAGACGGCGAACCGAGGATCAGCGAATATGCGGCGGGAGGCGTGGGAGAAAAGGCGTTTGAGTTTGCTCTGACGGTCATCGCTCTGTGCAAAATGCTGGAGGAGCGACAAGAAGAATTACTTGCGCGCCAGTTGCTGCGCTCGGGTACCAGCATTGGTGCCACTCTCGAAGGTGTGAGCGCTGTCGAAAGTCGAAGAGATTTCGATCGCAGGATGGCGATTGCGTTGAAACAAACGCGTGAGACCAACTACTGGCTGCGGCTCCTCAGTCAATCAGGAGTCGCACCAGAAATCAATTTCGAACCCTACCTCGAATATTGTCTCGAGCTCCTCCGCCTCCTCGCCGCTGCCGGGGCGAAAGGAGGGTAGGGGATTCAACATTTGGAGAGATAAACCCCTCCCCTGCGAATCCAAACCCATTTTTTGGGCCGGGAAATATCCCGCCCGTGTTCAGGCGATAGCGGCCGTTGATGAACGGCTGCATATTTGCCGCTCCGACAGGTGATCCCATCTTTCTTCGCCCGGGCCTGCCACGGCAAAGCCCGATGGGCGACGTGGCACGGCGAAGCTGAACGCGGAGCCGGAGGCCGGGTGGGTGGGGGAGAATTTCGAATATTCATTGGGCGGGTTGAGGGATCCACGTGATTTGGAATCCAAAATTGAGCAGCGCCTTCTGCCGTTAACGCCCTGATATATTATTGAGAACGGGTACGATGTGACGAGTCGAAAATCATTTTCGTTTTTCGAGGGGGAGGCCATGATTCACAAATCCGCGCGGACAGCTTTTTTCTGGTGCGCTCTTCTAGTCGTCCTGACGCTCTCAACCAGCGCGACCGCTAGCCAGCTTTACGTCACCGATGGTGACGCACAGCGGCTGGCAATTGTGGAAACCGACACCGGTACGCTGTTGGCAACAAGGGCGACATATGCCGGAGGCTATCCGCTCGCGGTACGCGGCAGCATCTGGATGGGGTCCTACTATGGAACGGTGGCGAATGAGTATGACCTGACCGGTGTTGCGACCGGAGTCTCGGTTCCATACACGGACATCGACGCGGTTGATGCTGCCGCGAGCCCAACGACCAGTTACCAGCTCGGCAATGCCTTTTCGACTTCAGCGACCGTGTACGCCTGTGATCCCGACTTCCAGAACGAGGTTGTCCTGTTTTCTGTGGCCGGCAACGATCTCGTGGGTATCACCTACGACCTGGTATCCGGCAACCTGTGGATATCGGACCAGAACAACATCTATCAGTACACTACAGGCGGCTCCCTGGTTGGCCAGTTCGCGCACTCGAGTGGGCGCGGCTGCCTCGCCTACGAGCCCTCCAGCGATACCCTCTGGTACGTTCGGAATGGCTTGGATGTCATCGACCAGTACTCGAAGGCGGGAGGGCTCCTCCAATCGGTTACCGTTCCGGGCCTTGCTTCCAACAACTGGGGCGCCGAGTTTTCCATCGCAGCCGCACAACAAGGACAAGGCATACCAACGATGAGCGAGGTGGGGTACTTCGCTCTGGCCCTTCTCCTCGCCAGCGTCGGGATTTTGGCGATCCGCTTCAGGATGTCATAGGCGGACTCGCGTAACTCGATACCACCCGATCTCCATTCGCAGGGGCGGGATATATCCCGCCCGGGCGGAACGGGGGTTGGGGATTCAATGCCGGGAGGAGTTTATCCCGACACGGGCGTGCCAGGGTGGAACCGGGTGGCCCGGGCGGTTGGTCGATCCAACCTCTGGGGGTGGTTGGAAAATCCGAAATCCGAAATCCGAAATCCGAATTCAAAAGTGGATGGATGGGCGGAAATTCCTAATTCCTAATTCCCAATTCCTAGTTCTTCAATACCGATACCACTCCGGCTTATAGGGCCCCTCCATCGGCACGTCGATGTACTCCGCCTGCTCCGGCGTCAGCGTCGTCAGCTTGGCGCCGAGTTGATCGAGGTGCAGCCTCGCAACCTCCTCGTCGAGCTTCTTCGACAATGTCGTGACCCCGACCTCGTGTTCGTTCTGCCAGAGGTCGATCTGGGCCAGCACCTGGTTGGTGAAGGAGTTCGACATCACGAAGCTGGGGTGGCCGGTAGCGCAGCCGAGGTTGACCAGCCGTCCCTCGGCAAGCAGGAAGATCGAGTGGCCGTCGGGAAAGGTGTATTGGTCAACCTGTGGCTTGATGTTCTCCTTGACGATCCCCGGCCACGCCTCGAGGGCATCGACCTGGATCTCATTGTCGAAGTGGCCGATGTTGCAGACGATGGCCTGGTCCTTCATCCGGCTCATGTGCTCGGCGGTGATGATGTCCCGGTTACCGGTCGTGGTGACGTAGATGTCGGCGTGGGGGAGGGCATCCTCGACGGTCACCACCTTGTAGCCGGCCATGCACGCCTGCAGCGCGCAGATGGGATCGATCTCGGTCACCCAGATCTGGGCACGCTGGCCGGCGAGTGACTCGGCCGAGCCCTTGCCGACGTCACCGAAGCCGCAGATCAGGGCCACCTTGCCCGAAATCATGACGTCGGTGGCGCGCTTGATGCCATCGACCAGCGACTCACGGCAGCCGTAGATATTGTCGAACTTCGACTTGGTCACCGAGTCGTTGACGTTGATCGCCGGCACCAGCAGCTCGCCGCGCTCGGCCATCTTGTACAGGCGGTGGACGCCGGTGGTGGTCTCTTCGGAGACGCCCTTCCAATCGGCCACTAGCTCATGCCAGAAGCGCGGCGCGATCCCTTGGGTCTCCTGCAGGAGCTTGTCGATGATGCGAAGCTCCTTGTTGTCAGACGGTTTCGTGAGCATCGCCGGATCATCCTCCGCCTGGTAGCCGCGGTGGATGATCAGGGTGGCGTCGCCGCCGTCATCGACGACCAGCTGCGGGCCCTTGCCGTCGGGCCAGGTCAGGGCCTGTTTGGTGCACCACCAATACTCCTCGAGGGTCTCGCCCTTCCAGGCAAAGACAGGGATGCCACGAGCGGCGATCGCGGCAGCGGCGTGGTCCTGGGTCGAGAAGATATTGCACGAGCACCAGCGGACATCGGCCCCGAGATCGCTCAGAGTCTCGATCAACACCGCAGTCTGGATCGTCATGTGCAGGCTGCCCATCACGCGGACACCTTGCAGCGGCTTCTCCGCACCGTACTTTTCCCGGGTCGCCATCAGCCCGGGCATCTCCTTTTCGGCGATCGCGATCTCGCGGCGGCCCCAGTCAGCGAGGCCGATATCTTTCACTTTGTAATCGGCGGTGGTTGCTGTGGTCATCAGTCGTCCTTTCTCGCGGGAACCGGTCGCATCACCCGCGGTCCGCGGGCGCCAGACGATTCGCAGCGGCCGATTCTATCGCAACATCGACATATGAGATAATTGCTTATGATGAAAGGTAATTCCGGCCGATTTCCGATCGATGTCGAAGACCTGCCGCGCGAGTGGCTGGTGGTGCGAACCAAACCACGCCAGGAACGGGTTGCGGTCTGTCATCTGAGCCAACGAGAGGTCGAGCCCTATTGCCCGCTGTATCTCGAACCGCCGTGGCATCCACGGGCGCCGAAGGGCCCGACGCCTCTCTTCAACGGCTACATCTTCGTCCGCTGCAATCCGCGCCTCCACCTCAACGCTGTCAGCTACTGCCCGGGAGTGCTGCATCTGGTGCGATTCGATCGCGAGCCGGCGACTGTGGATCAGGAAATCATCGATGCTCTCAGGGCCCGCGAGGCCGCGCGCGGCTATGTCGTTCCGACCGAGCTCGAGCTCGGGATCGAAAAGGGTCGTAAGGTGCGTGTGATGGCGGGACCGCTCAAGGACATGGAGGGGATCTTCCGCGGCTACCTCCGTGGTGGTCAGCGGGCCAGAATACTGCTCGAATTCCTCCGCCGGCGAAGTCTGGTGGAGGTTGAGACCGAAATGCTCGCCGTGGTGCGGGCCTGACGAATCGGGCGGATTTTTCGCGCCTGATTCGCATAAAGTTTTATAAATCAGTAGGTTGCATATGCAATCATAGTGCGGGAGCTAGGCACTCCGATCAATTTTAAATTCTCAATTATCAATGTTGAATTCCCTCCGACTCGCCCCAATTTTCTGGGCGGGCGGGCGGTGGCAAATCCGAAATCCGAAATTCGGAATCCGCAATCCGAAATTCGAAATTCGAAATCATGAGGGTGTGACACTCCAATGACTGAAATATCTACGAAGCCAGTCCTCGTCACCGGCGCCGCCGGCTTCATCGGCTACCACCTCGCAGAGCGGCTGCTCGGTGAGGGCCGCCAGGTCGTCGGTCTCGACAATCTCAACGACTATTACGACCCGGCCCTCAAAGAGGCGCGTCTCGAGCGCCTGGACGCGCGCGACGCCTTCACCTTCGCCCGCATCGACCTCGCCGATCGCCGCAAGATGGAGGCCCTCTTCGCCACCTACGGTTTCGGTGTCGTCGTCCACCTCGCGGCCCAGGCGGGGGTGCGTTACTCGATCGAGAACCCCCACTCCTACGTCGACTCGAATCTCGTCGGCTTCCTCCACGTCCTCGAGGGCTGCCGCCACACTGGGGTCGAACACCTCGTCTACGCCTCCTCGAGCTCGGTCTACGGCGCCAACACCGAAATGCCCTTCTCGGTCCACCACAACGTCGACCACCCGATGTCGCTCTACGCCGCCACCAAAAAGGCCAACGAGCTGATGGCTCACACCTACTCGAGTCTCTACGACCTGCCGACGACCGGGCTCCGATTCTTCACCGTCTATGGACCGTGGGGCCGCCCCGACATGGCGCTCTTCAAGTTCACCAAGAATATCCTCGCCGGTGAACCGATCGATGTCTTCAACTACGGCAACCACCGCCGTGACTTCACGTACATCGGCGACATCATCGAGGGCGTGGTGCGGGTGATGGAGACGACGCCGGAACCGAACCTGGATTGGTCGGGGGACGATCCGGACCCCGCGACCAGCCGCGCGCCGTGGCGGGTCTACAACATCGGCAACAACCAACCCGTCGAGCTGATGCGTTACATCGAGGTCATCGAGGAGTGCCTCGGCCGCGAGGCCGAGAAGAACCTCCTGCCCATGCAACCGGGTGACGTGCCCGATACCTACGCAGACGTTTCAGCGCTGACCGAAGACGTCGGCTACAAGCCGGACACCCCTATAGAAGAAGGGGTGAAGAAGTTCGTCGAGTGGTACCGCGATTACTACAAAGTTTGATTTTCGGATTTCGAATTTCGGATTTCGGATTTGTGCATTGATTCGGTTTGATGATTCGGACATATTGACAGGTAGGACGGCTCGAGACAATTGATGGACAAACAGGAACTGTAACGACGGACCAAGCAGTTCGCGGTGCGCGTGATCAAGTTTGTAGGTGGTTTCGACTCGTCTGCTTCCGGTCGGGTAGTCGGTCACCAGTTGTTGAAGTCCGGGACGTCGATCGGCGCCAACTACCGTGAGGCCAACCACGCGGTCTCTCGAAAAGACTTCGTGCACAAGATTACCATTGCTGAGAAAGAGGCATCGGAAACTGTCTACTGGCTGGAGATTTGTTCTGAGACTTCGCTCGGAAGCTGACATGATTGTACCCAGCTGTTGTCTGAGGCGAATGAGCTTCTGGCAATCTTCACTTCAATTGGTCGGTCGGTGAGAGCAAACGACCGAAAGGCTGACAATTCTGAAGGCACTCAGGTATCTGACGAGAGCCACATCGAATACGGTTCCGAGGGATTCGGAGAAGATATTGACGATCTTCTTCCAAAAACAATGAGAGTTGAAAATGGTCACTATTAGTCGTCGATCAAGAAAAGCCTTCCAAATTCGGATAGAGATTGGGTGGGTGGAAATCCGAAATCCGAAATCCGAAATCCGAAATTGGGATTGTGGGGTGCGCTATGTCCGATGACCAATCCCGCCCGCCGTATCACATGAATTCCCCCCGCGGCCCCGCACCGGCGACCCCGTGGAACTCCTACGGGGCGCAGTGGGCCGAAGAGGCCGAGCCGGAGATCGACGTCATGGAATACGCCCGGCTCATCTGGTCCAGGAAGTGGCTGGTGCTGGCCGTGCTGGCGGCGACCGTTGTCTTCGCCACCTCGTGGGCCCTGACCCGGCCCAAGATGTACCGCGCGTCGACGAAGATCGCCATCCAGCCGCCGCAGCAGCTCAGCAACAACCAGTTCGATCTCGCCATGAGCTGGTGGCAGATGGATCGGATCATCGCCGACCAGGTGGAGGTCCTCAAGACGAGGTCGCTCGCCGAACGGGTGGTGCGCCGCCTCGGTCTCGAGAGCCATCCGACCTTTGCCGGAGGCGATGCAGTCAGCGTCCTTCTGGGCGGAATCAGCGCCGAACCGATCGAGGAGACCTTCGTCGTGGAAGTGTCCCTCGTGGGCCGCGAGCAGCACGCCATCGCCGAATGGCTCAACATCTACATCGACGAGTACAAGGCGGCCAACATCGAGGACAGCCTCGAGCGAACCCGCGAGGTCTACGAGGTGATCCAGAGCCGGCTCGACCCTCTGCGTGACAAGCTGGAAGACTCCGAACGGAATCTGATGGAATTCCGCGAGCGAGAGGATGCGGTTCTTCTCGCAGACCAGGACAAGAACGTCATCACCGAGCAGGTCAACACGCTGACCACCGAGTATGCGAACGCCAAGGCGGAGCGCATCCGCCTCGAAACCAAGCTCAACGCCCTGCGCAGCCTGCGCGCCGCCAACATTTCCGAGGCCAGCTTCCCCGAGGTCCTGAAGGACAGCACCATGCAGAACCTGGTGCAGCAACGAAATAACCTCCAGGTGCAGCTAACCGAAAAGCTCGGCACGCTCAGGGAGGGCCACCCCGAGGTCAAGGACCTGCGGGCGCGGATCGACGGTCTCAACCAGCGCATCGCGGAGCAGGTCCAGACGATCACGGTCTCGCTGCAGACCGACTTCGACATCGCCTCGCGCCGTGAGCGGTCGCTGTATGACAACATTCAGCAGCTCAGGGTGCAGGCCATCAACCTCTCCCAACAGACCCTCGAGCTCGACCGTTTGCAGCGCGAGTACGACCAGAACAAAGCCTTCGTCGAGGACATGCTGGCGCGCTCCAACGAGGCCGACATCGCCTCGACCGCGTCGCTCAACAACGTGCGAGTGATCGAACCGGCCCGGATGCCGGGAGGCCCATACAGCCCAAACCCGAAACGGTCGGCGATGGTGGCGACGGTGCTCGGGCTCTTCCTCGGCATCGGCCTGGTGCTCGGCCTCGATTTCCTCGACCACACCCTGCGTTCACCGGACCAGGTGGAGCGCTACCTCGGCCTCGAGACATTGACAGCTCTGCCGAAGATGAAAGGCGATGATACGCGGGCTCTGCGGGAGTCCTTCCAATCGCTGCGAACCGCCGTCATGCTCGCCGCCCGCGGCGAGGGCAGCCACGTGCTGATGGTGACCTCAGCGGTCCCGTCGGAGGGCAAGACCACGGTCGCCTTCAACCTCGCCAAGGTGCTGGCCACCGGCGGCAGCCGGGTGCTGCTGATCGACGCCGACCTGCGCAAGCCGCGGCTGCACCGCATGATCAAGGCCAAAAACGTGCGCGGTCTGACCTCGGTCGTGCTCGGCGAACGCACCGCATCTGAAGTGATCCATTCGTTCCCTAACGTCACCGACCTCGACCTGATCACCTCGGGCCCGCTGCCGCCGAACCCGCCGGAACTCTTCGGCAAGCAGAGTTTCCGCCAGCTGCTCGACGAGGCGCGCAAGAACTACGACTGGATCCTCATCGATACGCCACCCGTGGCCTCGGTCACCGACCCCGTTATCTGCGCCCGCCTCTCCGAGCTCGTAGTACTCGTCGTCCAGTACGGCTCCACCCGGCGCCAGATCGTGCGAGAGGCCATCCGCCTGCTCAACCGCACCGGCACCCGCATCGCCGGCGTCGTCCTCAACCAGGTCGACATCGAGCACGATCACTACTACTACGCGGGCTACTACTCATATACCCGCTACGGCTATTACGGCGACCAGGTGCCACCGAAAGCGACAACAACGTCGGCATCAAAGCCGAAGACGGACAAGGCAGGATGACGTCTACTCTTTTCTTCCGTAGGCGGGTCCTTCAGGGCCCGCCAACAATAGCGCCAATATCCTCCATCTCGTATTCTGTTGTAGGGGCGGGGTTTATCACCACCCGTGGGCGTGTGGAGAGTCAAAAATGAGGACTGCGAAATCGGAATGACAAGTAACCACGCTCAACAACTCCGCGAGAAAATCGAAGGCAAAAGTGCCCTTGTCGGCATCATCGGCCTCGGCTACGTCGGCCTCCCGCTGGCTTTGGCCTTCACCGAGAAGGGCTTCAACGTCCTCGGCTTCGATGTCGACCCCGCCAAGGTCGATCAGCTGACAGCGGGGGAGTGCTACATCAAGCACCTCGACTGTGAGCGGGTCGAGCGCGCGGTGGCGGGAGGCCACTTCGAGGCAACCACCGATTTCGCTCGCCTTGCCGAGCCCGACGCCATCCTTGTCTGCGTACCGACTCCCCTTGGCGCGCACAAAGAACCGGACATGCGGTACGTCGAAGCGTCGGCGCATGCCGTCCGCGAAACCCTCCGCCCCGGCCAGCTCGTCATCCTCGAATCGACGACCTACCCCGGCACCACCGAAGACCTCCTCAAACCCATCCTTGAACAGGGCTGTCATCCAGAGCGGAGCGCCCTGCCTCGTCACGGCGAAGCCCGAAGGGCGGAGCCGGAAGGGCGCGGAGTCGAAGGACCCCCTGAATCTCAGATCGAATCCGAAATCTCTTCGGCGGTGGGCGGCAATTCCGAATTCCGAATTCCGAGTTCCGACTTGAAATGCGGTACTGACTTCTTCCTCGCCTTCTCCCCCGAGCGCGAAGACCCCGGCAACCCCTCGTTTGGAACCACGAATACGCCCAAGATCGTTGGCGGGATCGATCAGCATTCGGGCGACCTCGCCCAGGCCCTCTACGATCAGATCGTCGACCGCACCGTGCGTGTCGCTTCGGCGCGAGTCGCCGAGGCCGCGAAGCTCACCGAAAACATATTCCGCTCGGTAAACATCGCCCTCGTCAACGAGCTCAAGATTATTTACGACCGCCTCGGCCTCGACATCTGGGAGGTCCTCGACGCCGCCGAGACCAAGCCATTTGGCTTCATGCGCTTCAACCCGGGTCCAGGACTTGGCGGCCACTGCATCCCGTTGGACCCCTTCTACCTCGCCTGGCGAGCCCGCGAGGCCGGTGTGCCGACCCGCTTCATCGAGCTGGCGGGCGAAATCAACACCGCCATGCCCGGCTACGTTATCGAGAAGCTCCAAGCTGCACTTAACGAACAGGGCAAGGCGGTCAAGGGCGCGAAGATCCTCATCCTCGGCCTGGCCTACAAGCCAGACATCGATGACCCTCGCGAAAGCCCGGCCTTCGAGGTCATCGACCGCCTCCTCAAGCTTGGCGCCGAAGTCAGCTACCACGATCCCCATATTCCCGTGGCGCCTTCCATGCGAAGCTGGCCCGACCTGCCCCAACTGAGTTCAGTCGATTTAGATCCTGATGCCCTGACAGAAGCCGACGCTGTCGTTCTCGTCACCGATCACAGAGCTGTCGACTATGACCTCGTCCTCGGGCATGCATCGCTCGTCATCGATACCCGCGGCGTTTTCCGCGGCCGGTACGGAAAAGTTCACCCAGCATGAGATCTCATTGTGTGGCAGGCGTCCCGCGTGCAGTGTGGTCGGACGGCAATTCAGAATCGAGAATCAGGAGTTGAGAATTCGCAAAGCGATTCAGCAGCTCCGATACCTCCACGCCGACCTTTCCGCCATCGTCAGAGGCAGGTGGTACCGGTGGCTCACCATGTGGATCCCGTACGGAAGCGCGCCAGGGATCCTCTCCTATCGAATAAGTCGATGCCTATATCTCCTCATTGGCGAGAACTTCGAGAAAGTCAGGCTCGTCCTCTGGCCCGTTCTCTTTCTGCTTCGGCTGCTCGGCCCGGGAGTGGACATCAGGTACGGAGCGGACATCGGCCCCGGCCTCAGAATCCTCCATCCTTGTTTTGGAGTCTTGGTGTCGCGAAAGACCCGTTGTGGCAAAGGACTGATTTTGACTGGCGGCAACTGGATCGTCATGAAGGAACGGCCAGGGCCCGGAGACATCGTCATCGGCGACGACGTCGTCCTCAACGCCAACGCGGTCGTTTTGGGGCCAATCCGGGTCGACGACGGCTGCGTTATCGGGGCGGGTGCGGTGGTCACGAGTAATTGTCCACCCGGATCGACAATGGTTGGCGCCCCGGCCCGGCAGCTGGAGGGAGACGATCCGATCGTTGCGACCCTGAATCCAAGAGAAGTGCTCGGCGCAATTCCTTCGTCCTGATACCTATGAACCGATCAGCAACCACGCAGACCGATAGCATGCCAAACACCGGTGCCTTGCAGGTCACCCGCATCCGGCCCAGCAGCGGTTGGGTCTCCCTCAAGCTTGACGAGCTGTGGGAGTACCGCGAACTTCTGTACTTCCTGGTCTGGCGCGACATCAAAGTGCGATACAAGCAGACAGTCCTCGGGGCCGCCTGGGCAATCATTCAGCCCTTCATGACGATGGTCGTCTTCAGCCTCTTCTTCGGCAAGCTCGGCAAGATCCCCTCCGAGGGCGTACCGTACCCAATTTTCAGCTTTGCCGCCCTCGTTCCATGGACCTTCTTCGCCACCGGCCTC
>Ga0307423_1000079_pt1 | contig 55043 bp, 55 predicted proteins | sample SalMarWE160310MG_FD_202154 | JGI IMG/M metagenome (GOLD analysis project Ga0307423, IMG submission 202154) | Salt marsh sediment microbial communities from the Plum Island Ecosystem LTER, Massachusetts, United States - WE1603-10 | ecosystem: Environmental > Aquatic > Marine > Intertidal zone >...
CACCTACGAACCCATAGCCCCCGAACTCGTCGGCGGAGCAAGACGCTTAGCCTCAGGCAAGCACTCAGGCTCAGCAGGCATCAAAGCAGCCCTAGCAAGCATGGGCCTGGCACCTAACAGTGAGCAGCTGGAGGAAATCTTCAACCGCGTAAAAACCGTCGGCGACAAAGGCAAAACCGTCACAGACGCCGACCTGCTGGCGATGGCTGAGAGCGTTTTGGGCTTAGCCAAAGAAAAACCCATCCAACTGCTGGAAGTAACCGTAGTCAGCGGCAACACCGTCACGGCAACCGCTTCGGTCAGGCTGAAACTGAACGGGCAAGAGGTCAGCGGCGCCGCCATGGGCGTGGGACCAGTAGACGCAGCCATAAACGCGGTTAAGCGAGCCATCGCGGAAGTGGAGCCCATCCTGCTGGAACAGTACAACGTGAAGGCAATCACGGGCGGAACAGACGCCATGGTCGAAGTCATGGTTCGCATGCGCAAAGGCGACCGAACAGCCACCGCCATGGGCGTACGCGAAGACATCGTGATGGCAAGCATGGACGCCGTAATAGGCTGCATGAACGTACTCAGCACAGACTACAACAACAAGGCTAAGTAGTTCTCAGAAAAACCGCCCTTTCCTTCCCCGATAGGTTGATGTTGCGTTTCTATCTTATAAATTATATAAGTTTATATAATATAACGTGCTATGCTACAGATGCACACAAGAAGGAAAAAAGAAATGGCCCAAAAAATACTTCACGAACCACAACTTGACACGATACTGATGGTTGAAAACACAATCCGCCAAGCAAAAACATATCCAACAAAAAAAGCGCTGCTCGAAAGCCTGCCGAGGCAGATACAGTACCAAACCTTCAACCGCATACTCGAATACCTCGAAAGCTCAAACAAAATCGCGTTTGACGGACGCAGAATAATATGGGTTTTCGCAGACAAGCCAAAACTAAAAAGTCTCCTTCAAGAAAGCGTCAAACTCCGATAAGCCACTGAGCTTAGCTGTAGCCGAACCTTTTTTCATACTCTTTATGGTTCAGAATCTCCAAAACGACAACCGCTAATCCTGACGCATCACCCACAATCGTGTAAGTGAGGCGCGTAGACCTGTCCAAATTATACCTGTAAAGATTTGTAATCCCGTATCTCTGAATGTAGATTCTGGGAAACTTCTTTTTCTCAATCAACTGTCCCGCAAACATTTTATCCCTCAACACATCCAGCGCCTCGTCAACTATCTGGCTAAGGTACGAGTCATTCTTCAGTGAGGAAACAAAATCAGCAACAGCTTTGACCGCCTTGACACATGAAGGCTTCTTGCCCACTATCCTCACCCGATTGTTCCATCATAGCACCTAGAAGTCTTAAGAAATTTTCTGTGCAGACTACAACCACAGAAACGCAAAATAGCAAAGCACTTCGCCAAGCTAATCTCGCATTATTTTGACACCACAAACTTTTTAAATGAAAACCGCGGCTAGGATAAAAGTACGTGAGGTTTCACGGAGGCATTGTAAAATGAGGGATCGACACCTCAATAGCTGGGATCGCTGGGTACTTATTCTCTAATCATCCTAGAACACCCTCTGAAAACGCCTCAATTCTGCAGCCAGCCAAAATCACTGGCAATCCTTTTTTAAACAAGTTTTCAAGTAATGAGGTAGAAGAAAAATGACCAAAATGTCAGGAGCAAAAGCTCTAATAGAATCCCTTGAACGCCAAAACGTAGATGTCATGTTCGGCATCCTAGGCGGTGCCGTCCTCCCCATCTACGACCACCTATGCAAATCCAAAATACGCCACATACTCTGCCGCCACGAGCAAGGCGCAGCCCACGCGGCGGACGGCTACGCACGAGCCAGCGGCAAAGCAGGCGTATGCATGGCAACCAGCGGGCCAGGAGCCACCAACCTAGTCACAGGCATCGCCAACGCCTACATGGACTCCGCACCCGTCATAGCATTAACGGGACAGGTGCCCACAGGCGGCGCCAACACATCCTACATGATAGGCAGAGACGCCTTCCAAGAAGCAGACATCATAGGCATAACCACAGCCATAACCAAACACAACTTCCAACTCCGCACAGCCGCGGAAATCCCCAAATGCGTCAAAACAGCATTCTACATAGCCACCACAGGCAGACCCGGCCCCGTCCTCATAGACGTGCCGAAAAACGTGCAAACAGAAATCGCCGACATAGACTTCTCAAACGGCATCCAAATCCGCGGATACAAACCAACATCCAACCCCCACCCCCTGCAAATCAGAAAAGCCACAGAACTGCTAGCGGAAGCAGAACGCCCCGTCATACTGGCAGGAGGCGGAGTCATAACCTCCAACGCATCCCCCGAACTAATGCAGACAGCAGAGCTGCTCCTAGCGCCCGTAGCCACCACATTCATGGGCAAAGGAGCCTTCCCCGAAACCCACCCCCTGTCGCTGGGAAGCATAGGCATGCACGGAAACCCAGTCGCAAACAAGCTGCTCTGCGAGGCAGACGTGATGCTGGCGGTCGGCACCCGATTCTCAGACCGCGCCACCGGACAACTAGACCACTTCTGTGCACCCACAAAGAAAATCCAAATCGACATCGACACCGCGGAAATCGGCAAGAACGTAGACGTGGACATACCCATCGTGGCTGACGCCAAAAAAGCCCTGCAAGCCCTAAACGAACGCTTGGCGAAACAGCTGAAAAAGAAAGCAGGCACCCCATGGACCAGACGCGTCAAAGAAACAAAAGCACAGCTGAACCCCCCACCAAAGGCTGGCGCGAAAGAGCTGAAACCGAAAGCGCTACTGCAAGAACTAAGGAAGCTGCTGCCGGAAAAAGCCATAGTCACCACCGAAGTCGGCCAAAACCAGATGTGGGCAGCACTGTACTTCAACGCGCTGAAACCGAGAACGTTCATAAGCTCCGGCGGACTAGGCACCATGGGCTTCGGCTTTCCCGCCGCCATAGGCGCCAAAGTCGCCTGCCCCGACCGCCCCGTCGTGGACATCGCGGGAGACGGCAGCTTCAGAATGACCGAGCAGGAACTGGGCACCAGCGTTACGGAAGACATCCCAGTCATAGTCATAGTGCTGAACAACTCGGTGCTGGGCATGGTCGCCCAATGGCAACGCATGTTCTTCAAAGGACGCTACTCCGCAGTCAAACTAGGCAGCGTACCAGACTTCGTCAAGCTGGCAGAAGCGTACGGGGCACAAGGCTTACGCGCCAGGTCCATCCCAGAGTTCATCAAAGCCGTCAAAACAGCGTTAAAGAGCGACGTGACCACCGTCATTGACGTGCCCATCTCGATGGAGGAGGACGTGGTGCCGATGGTGCCTCCAGGCTGCGGAATAAACGAACAGGTAGGAGACTACTAAAATGGAAAACAAAAAAACCCGGGTAATCGCCGCGCTAGTGGAGAACAAACCCGGCGTGCTGCACAGCGTATCCAACATGTTCCGAAGAAGAGGCTTCAACATCGAAAGCATCACGGTCGGACGCACCGAACAGGAAGACCTTTCCCGCATGACCATAACCGTCAACGGAGACGAAAAAACCCTAGAGCAAATAGTCAAGCAGATGAACAAGCTCATAGACGTCGTGAAAGTCAGCCAGCTGGAACCCGAAAACATCGTAACCCGCGAGTTAGCCCTCATCAAAGTCAACATCCCCGACAACAAAAGCCGATCCGATGTCATAAACTGCGTGGACGTGTTCCGAGGACGCGTGGTGGACGTCTCACCCGAAGCCTTAACCATAGAGATCACGGGCACACCCGACAAGATAGACGCCTTCCTCAACCTCATGAGGACGTATGGCATAATGGAGCTTGCGAGAACAGGCTTAACCGCCCTCTCACGAGGGGTACGATCAATCAGAATCGAAGAGTAACGCGGAAACCCTTAACTTCCCCCATTATTTCGAGTTAAAAAACACGAAAATTAACCATAGAACAGAGGAAAAACCATGAACATAACCGAAAAAATCCTGGCTAAAGCCTCCGGAAAAAACATGGTGCAACCCGGAGAAATCGTGGACGCCAACGTAGACATGGTCATGATTCACGACTTAACCGGACCTTTAGCCGTAGAAGCCTTCAAAAAAATAGGCGTAGAAAAAGTTTGGGACAACAAAAAAGCAGTGGTGGTTCTGGACCATCAGGTTCCAGCCGAATCCATCAAATCAGCAGAACTTCACAAGATGATGCGGAAATTCGCCCAAGACCAGCAGCTGCGCATCTACGATGTGGGCAAAGGCGGAATCTGCCACCAAGTCATGCCCGAGAAAGGACACGTGTTGCCGGGCACGGTAATAGTGGGCGCTGATTCGCATACGTGCACTTACGGCGCGTTCGGGGCTTTCGCCACAGGCATAGGCTCCACGGAAGCCGCCGCGGTCTTAGCCACTGGCAAAATCTGGTTGAAAGTGCCTGAAGCCATCAGAATAAACGTGCATGGAAAATTCCAACGGTACGTCGCCCCCAAAGACCTGATCCTGGACATAATCGGCAAGCTGGGCGCAGGAGGCGCAATATACAAAACCGCGGAGTTCAGGGGCTCAACCATACGCGACATGAGCATAGCTGGTAGGATGACTCTGTGCAACATGACCGTGGAGATGGGCGCCAAAAACGGCATCGTAGAACCCGACGAAACCACACGCAAATTCCTAGAAGGAAGAACCACCAAAATGCTGGCGCCGTTCGAATCGCTAATAAGTGACGCTGACGCCGTCTACGAGAAAGTGGTGGACATTGACGTGACAGACCTAACGCCGCAAATCGCATATCCTTCTTCCGTGGATAACGTGAAACCCGCCTCCGAAATGAGCCACGTCACGGTGGAACAAGCTTTCATAGGCTCATGCACCAACGGGCGAATCGAAGACCTGCGGGCGGCAGCGCAAATCCTGAAAGGCAACATGGTCAAAGACGGCGTGAGAACCCTGGTGATCCCCGCGTCCCAAGAAGTGTACCGTCAAGCGCTGAATGAAGGCTTGATAGAAATCTTCACCGACGCAGGCGCCTTAGTGTGCGGCTCAACATGCGGCCCATGCCTAGGCGGGCACATAGGCGTACTAGCCTCAAGCGAAACGTGCGTAAGCACTTCAAACCGAAACTTCATAGGCAGAATGGGCAGCAAAGAAGCAAACGTTTACTTGGCGTCGCCAGCCACAGTAGCGGCTTCCGCCATAACGGGCAAAATAACTGACCCGCGAGAACTGGAGGCGCAGAAAGCATGAAGGTGACAGGAACCGCCGTAAAATTCGGAGACAACGTTGACACAGACGTGATTCTGCCAGGAAAATACCTTGTGCTGATCGACCCCATGGAGTTGGCGAAGCACGCAATGGAGGGGTTGGATTCTGCGTTCCCCGAAAAAGCAGCGAAAGGCGTTATCGTGGTGGGCGGGAAGAATTTTGGTTGCGGCTCCAGCCGAGAACAAGCGCCCCTAGCGCTGAAGTACGCGGGCGTAAAATGTGTGCTGGCGGAATCGTTTGCGCGCATATTCTTCCGAAACTCCATAAACATCGGTTTACCCGTAATCGAATACAAGGGCATCTCAGCCGCCGTAAACGACGGTGACGAGGTCTCGGTGGACTTCGAAGCTGGGACCATACAGAACCTGGCACAGGGCAAAAGCTTTCAGGCCGCCAAGCTGCCACCGTTCATACTGGAGATTCTGGCGGACAGAGGATTGATAGAGAACTTACGCAGGAGACTGAACAAGAAATGACCGAGTACAATATATCCCTGATCAGAGGCGACGGCATAGGACCCGAACTGACCGACGCCACCCTGAAAGTCCTAGACGTCGTCCAGAGCAAATTCGGCTTAAAACTCAACATTGTAGAGGCGGAAGCGGGAGACGCATGTTTCGAGAAGAGAGGTGTAGCCTTGCCTGAAGACAGCATACAAAAAATCAAAGCGTCCCACGTATGCCTGAAGGGACCCGTGGGCGAAACCGCCGCCGACGTCATCGTGAGGCTACGGTTGATGTTTGATCTTTACGCGAATCTGCGCCCCATAAAAGCGTATCCAGCCGCTGCCGTGGCGAGACCTGACATTGACATGTTTTTCGTCCGAGAGAACACTGAGGATGTTTACAAGGGGCAAGAGTTCACCATAGGCACCGACACCACCATCTGCCTAAGAGTCATTACGCGCAGAAGCTGTGAGCGCATAGCCCGCAAAGCCTTCGAAACCGCGAGAAGGCGCAACGGCAAAAAGAAGGTCACTGCCATCCACAAAGCCAACGTCATGCGCGTAACCGACGGCTTGTTCGCCAGCATCTGCCGAGAAACCGCAAAGCAGTACCCCGACATAGCTTTCAACGAGCTGTACGTTGACGCGGCATCCATGCGACTCATCAAGGAACCACAGGACTTCGATGTGCTGTTGACGTGCAACATGTTTGGTGACATCCTTTCAGACGAGGCGGCGCAGCTTGTCGGCGGGTTAGGCATGGCACCAGGCGCGAACATAGGGGACAAGTTCGCGCTTTTCGAGCCGATTCACGGTTCCGCGCCCAACAGGGTAGGCAAGCAAACCGCTAATCCCCTATCGATGATTCTGGCAACCAAGATGATGCTGGACTGGTTGGGTGAACGGCACAACGACGCGAAGTGCCTGGAAGCAGCAAACGCCATAGAAGAAGCCGTAGTGGCGACGCTGCGCGCCCGAAACACAGTCCCAGACTTAGGCGGTAAAACCACGACTATAGGCATGGCTGAAGCCATAGCTGCCGAGATTTCAAAAAAGAAAAGGTGAATTTGACATGACCGTAAAAAGCTCGGATTACATACGAATTTTTGACACCACCCTACGCGACGGCGAGCAAAGCCCAGGTGTTTCCCTGACTTTTGACGACAAAGTCGAGATAGCCAAACAACTGGCTCTACTGGGCGTAGATTCCATTGAAGCTGGGTTTCCCGCGTCTTCAGATGGCGAGAAAAAAGTCGTCAAGGAAATTGTCCGACAAAAGCTGGACACCGAAATCATTGCTTTATCACGTTGCAACAGAAAAGACATTGAAGCCGCCATCGAAACGGATGTTCCAGCGATTCACGTTTTCATCCCTACCTCGCTTGTGCAGATGAAGTACGCGGTTAACATGACGCCTGAGCAGGTGGTTGCAGCCGCCGTGGATTCCATCGAATACGTCAAAAAACACGGTTTGGTCTGCGAGTTTTCCCCGATGGACGCCACGCGAACTCAGCCAGCCTTCTTGAAGCAGATTTGCCAAGCCGCAGAGAAGGCAGGCATGGACAGGCTGAACGTTCCAGACACCGTCGGCATCATGATTCCTCGAACCATGGGCAAGCTAATCGAAGACCTGACGAAGGTTGTGAAGACGACGATTAGCGTTCACTGTCACGACGACTTTGGCATGGCAGTCGCCAATTCTTTGGCTGCGGTAGAAGCAGGCGCCACCCAAGTTCACTCGACCATCAACGGGCTGGGCGAACGCGCAGGAAACGCCTCGCTGGAGGAGGTCGTGATGGCGTTGCACATGCTCTACAAGCTAAAGACGCGGGTGAACACGCGTTTATTGTACAGCACTTCCCGGATGGTCGCCGCGTTGACTGGACTGCCGGTGCAGGCAAACAAAGCCATTGTAGGCGAAAACGCCTTCGCACACGAATCAGGCATCCACACGAGAGGCGTAACTGTTAAGCCTTTAACGTTCGAGCCGATAAAACCCGAAACCGTCGGGCGGACAAGGAAGCTGGTGGCGGGGAAACTGGCTGGAACCCGCGGTATCAAAGCTGAACTCGAAGAAATCGGCATCCACCCCAGCGACGAGCAGTTAAAGGAAATTGTGCAGAGGGTCAAAGGTCTAGGCGACAAAGGCAAGATGGTGACGGACGCGGACTTGCTGGCGTTAACGTCGGCAGTCATGGGCGAAGTCATCAGCGAAGAAAAAATCGTTGACCTCTGCGACCTAGCGGTCATGACCGGCATCAAAGTCATACCCACAGCCTCGGTTAGGCTAGTCTTGGACGGACAAGAGTACAGTGCAGCTGAAACAGGCGTGGGACCCGTGGACGCCGTGCTAAAAGCCATTCAAAAGTTGACGAATAATCTGGAGCAAATCAGGCTGAAAGAGTACCGACTCGAAGCCATCACAGGCGGCTCAAACGCCGTCGCCGAAGTCGTCATAAAAGTCGAAGACGAAAAAGGCAATATCGTATCCGCACGTGCTGCGAGAGAGGACATCGTGATGGCAAGCGTTGAAGCCATGATAAACGGCATAAACAAGTGCCTGATAAAAAACAGGAAGCTGGGAAGCAAAAGTTGAAAGTAGCCTTCCAAGGAGAGAGAGGCGCCTACAGCGAAAGCGCAGTCTACACCTATTTCGGCGACGAGGCGGAAGTTAAGCCCTGCAGAGACCTCACCGAAGTCTTCGAAAGCGTGGACAAACAAGAAGTGCCCGTTGGCGTCGTCCCCGTAGAAAACAGCTTAGAAGGCAGCGTGAACCAAACCTACGACCTTTTCCTAACGCACAACCTAAAAGTCTCAGGCGAAATCATCATCAGAATCTCCCACTGCCTCATAGCGAACCCCACCACAAGCTTAGAGGCGGTTAAAACGGTTTACTCGCACCCTCAAGCGTTGGCGCAGTGCCGCAGCTTTCTTGAACGCTTAGGCAGCGACCTGATTCCGACTTACGACACCGCAGGCAGCGTAAAAATGCTCAAGGAAAAAGGATTGAAAGACGCTGCTGCCGTAGCCAGCGAAAAAGCAGCCGAAATCTACGGCATGAAAATCCTCGCCCGAGAAATAGAGGATACCCCAACGAACTATACAAGGTTCTTCGTCATATCCAAAGAAGACGCGGCAAAGACGGGCAAAGACAAGACTTCAATAATTTTCGCCGCCAAGCACAAACCTGGCGCACTTTACCACGCGCTCGAAGAATTCGAGAAGAGAAAAATAAACCTCACAAAAATCGAATCCAGACCGACAAGGCAAAAACCTTGGGAATACAATTTTTACCTGGATTTCGAAGGGCACAGAACAGAAAAAAACTGCACCGAAGCGCTGAAAGCCCTGCAAGAAAAGGCGGCGTTCCTGAAAATTTTGGGCTCATACCCCAGAGCCGAACAGCCGCGCGTTTAAGCCTCGGCAGCCTCTAACATCCTGTACATGGTCTTGTAGGATTTTTCGTAGTCGCGGCTTGCTTTCATCAATTTAGACTTTAAAGTGTCCATCTTGGCAGCAATAGCTTCAGGGTCTTTCTGCTGGATCAGGCGCAGCCACTCACGCGCTTTCTCGATAAACAGGTTTTCGATCTTCTCCATCTCTGGAAGGGTGAATTGGAGGCTAGAGAATAATTCAGGATTTTCCAGCGCTGTGGCTTCTGCCAAAGTGAACAGCATCTGGTATGTTGTGCCGGCAACCTTTTTGGTTTCAAGAAACTCAGGCTGTTCCAAGAGTGTTTCGCAGGTGACCAACCCGACGAAGTGCGGCAGTCCCAGCACAATCGACATTAGCTCGTCATGCTTCTTTGGAGACATTATGAAAACGCGTGCGCCCACCTTCTCCAGCCATCCCTTATATTTCTCCGCAAACTCTTGCTCCTTCGCGTTCGTGGGCGTAAGAATGTAGGCTTTGTTTTTGGCGCTTGGGCTGCCTGGACCAAAAACGGGGTGGGTCCCGAGAACCAAAGCCTTCCTGAGATACTGGTGCATGACCTTCACGGGCTGCTCTTTGATGGAACAAATATCGACAACCGTCTGCCCTTCACGAACGCTTGGCGCGATTTTCTTGACAACTTCCTTAAACGCATCGATTGACACGCATATGATGACGTTGTCAGCTTTCTTGACTGCATCCGCTAAATCAGCGGTCTCAACGCCAAGCTCTTCGCCTAATTTGGCCAATTTTTCCTTCTTTCTGCTTGAGAGAATAACCTGTTCGCCGTTTTCCTTGCAGAACTTCGCGAACCATACGCCCATTTTTCCCGCGCCGATTATGGCAGTTTTCATTCCACGGCCTCGCAAATCTTGTTCAAGGCTATGAGCAGGTCATCGCGGGGCGCAGTTAAAGAAATCCTGAAGTGCTCCCTGTAATCGCCGAACGCTGTCCCTGGAGCCACAGCCACGCCGTTGTCAAGCAGGCTCAACGTGAACCTTTCCGAATCTAATCCGCGCCGTCTTGGGAAGATGTAGAAGGGAGCGCTGGGTTCTGAAAATTCCAGTTTCGACTTGGAAAGTATGTCTGAAGCCAGCTTTGCTCTTTCACGGTAAACATCTCTGATTTTCTCCGTAAGCTCGTTTTGCAGCTCCAACGCTTTCAACGCGGCTTCCTGAATGAAAACTGGAACGTTACTGATTGTCACTTGGTTCAGCCTGCCAAGTTTTTCAATGAACTCGGTGTTGGCGATTACGTAGCCGATTCGCCACCCCGTCATCGTGAACGTCTTGGAGAAACCGGTGACGAGTATGTGGTCGCCGCCGTACTCCAGAATTCTTTTGGTTTTGACGAAGCTTATGTCCGCGTAAACCTCATCAGACAAAATCGTGATGCCTTTCTCGTTGGCTATTTGCACTATGCCATCAAACACTTTATCCTCTATGATGCCGCTCGTGGGATTTTTAGGGTTGTTCAGTATTATCATCCGCGTGTCCTTGTCAATCACGCTTTCAAGCGCGTCCAAGTCTATTTTCCAGTTGGAATCAAGCTCAGTCTTCACAAACCGGGTTTCGGCGCCAATGGTTTTTGCTGCCAACTCGTACGCCGTCCAATAGGGCGTGGGAATCACCACGTTCCCGCCGTCCTTCAGCAGCAGGTACATGGCAGAGAAAATGCCCCACTTCGAGCCAGGCGTGATTACCACGTTATCCGCGTAAACCTTGTGGACGCTGGCAAGTTTTTCCCGCAAGTTCTTCTCGCCATAAGCGGAAGAATACTTGGTTTTTCCCCTCTTCATGGCATCGTAGGCGGCTTCAACTATTTCGGGCGGCGTCTCCAGGTCAGGGTCACCTATGTTCAACTTGATTATTTTTTTTCCTTCGCTTTCCAGTTTCAAAGCTTTCTCGTTTATCTCATACAGCATTTTTGTCAATTCTCCCTTTCGTCTTCATTTCTAACATTTTCTGAATTTTGAACGGCGCTGCACATGCTGACTATCTGGCGGTAAATCGCTTCAACATGCGAAGGGTCGAGACCTAAATCCGCGGCTCTTTCCCTGATGTGCGCGTACACGTCGGTTTCTCTGGGGAAATCCTGAATGGGAATGCCATGCTTTTCCTTAACCAAGCCGATGGACTTGCATATCTCTGCCCTCTGGCTTAGTGACCTCAAGATTTGCTCGTCTACCTCATCAACTCTTTTTCTTAATTGCTTGATGTTCTCCATTTATTTCTTCTCCCTCAAAACTTTTGATATAAGCCCAGCGCGGATCATGTGGTCAGCAAGAACCGTTGCCAAGGCAGCTTCCACAACTGGCACCGCCTTAGGCAACACACATGGGTCATGTCTCCCCTTCACGGCTATCGTGGCGTCTTCCATGTTTCGCAGGTTAATTGTACGCTGCTCTTTCGTGATAGATGGCGTGGGCTTCACAGCCACCCTCACGATAATCGGCATTCCAGAGGACAAGCCGCCCAAAATCCCCCCTGCATTATTCGTCAGTGTCACAACCTTCCCCTGCCGCATTCGGTACGCGTCATTATTCTCTGAGCCCTTCAACTCCGCCGCTTTGAAGCCTGCCCCGAACTCCACGCCTTTCACAGCGGGAACCGCCAGCAAAATCTTGGCAATATCAGCATCCAACGCGTCAAACAACGGCTCACCAACGCCCACGGGAACGTTCAAAGCGATGCATTCGATTATGCCGCCTAGGCTGTCGCCGTCTTTTCTCGCTTTTACAATGGCAGCTTCCATCGCTTCGGCGCACGCTGAATCGGGGCATCTAACCGCCGTTTCGTACCTTCTTTCGCGGATTTCCTCAGGACTGAGCGATTTGCCCATTTTCACTTTGCCTACCGCCTTAGTATACGCCAACACATCAACATCGAACGCGCTCAGCAGTTTCTTGGCTACTGCACCAGCCATCATCAAGACTACAGTAACTCTTCCAGAGAACCGCCCACCACCGCGATAATCATTGAAGCCACCATACTTTTCACGAGCGGGATAATCGGCATGCCCCGGTCTCGGCAAATCTTTAATGGCTTCGTAGTCGCTGGAATCCGCCTCCTTATTCGCCACCAGCATGGCTATAGGTGCGCCTGTGGTAAAGCCGTTGAAAACTCCTGAAAGAATCTCCACCTTGTCTTTTTCAATTCTTCCAGAAACAATCTTCGGCTGCGCCGGAATCCTCCTGTCCAATTCCGCTTGGATGTCCTTTTCAGAAAGAGGCAGCCCAGCGGGGCAGCCGTCGATGACGACACCTACGCATTTGCCGTGGCTTTCCCCGAAAGACGTAACCGCGAATTCTTTACCTATCGAATTCCTCGCCAACCACATCCACTCCTAACAAGCGTAAATCACTGAAGAATCTCGGATAAGATTTTCGAACGCATTCTGCGTCTTGAATCCGCGTCTCGCCGCTGGCGCCCAACGCGGCAACCGCGCAAGTCATCGCAATCCTGTGATCATTGTGCGGATCAATCACCGCGCCGTGCAAAGCACAAGGACCGTTCACCGTCAAACTGTCCTCGTCCATGGCGATTTGCGCGCCCATTTTTTTCAGTTCAAGGTAAAGCGACATCAGCCTATCCGACTCCTTGTACCTTAGTCTATGTGCATCGTGTATTTTAGAAGTGCCTTTCGCATAGCACGCGAGAACCGTGCAGACGGGAACAAGGTCAGGAATATTCCTCGCGTCCACGTCCACGGCTTCAAGCAAGCCGCCGTTTCCCGTTACCTCAACTTGGTCGGGACATACTTTGCCGTTCTCGCCCATCCGCTTAAGAACGCCCAGTATTGCCTTGTCGCCTTGCACCGTCTCATAATCAAGATTCTTAACGGTTACGGCTGAGCGGGTTATAGCAGCAGCAGCCAAGAGGAACGAGGCAGAGGAGAAATCGCCTGGAACATGGTGACTGCAAGGCTTGTATGTTTGGTTTGCGGGTATGCGGATGCTGTCAAAATCTTCTGGAATAGACACGTTTACGCCATGCTCAGCGAGGACGGTCTGGGTCATTTTAACGTAGCCTTTGGACTCAAGCGGAGCGGTTAAGGTTATTTCCGTGTCCGCCCGTGCCATGGGACAAGCGAACATGAGTCCTGAGATAAACTGAGAGCTTACGTCTCCGCGCATGGTGGTTTTTCCTCCTGCAATCCCGCCGCCTTTAACGTAAATCGACGCCTTACCACCAACACGCTGAGAACGCGCCTCGGCGCCTAATTGTTTGAGACTTTGAAGCAACGGCTCGATAGGGCGCTTTTCCAAGGATTCCCCGAAGACAAAAACGGAAGGCTCAGGTGCCAACGCCGCTACAGGAATCAGGAACCGCAGCGTAGCTCCAGACTCACGGCAGTCTATGGACGTTTGGGCACCTTTAAGCGGTTGGGCACCTTCCACAGTCCAGCAAGCTTCTGCCGACGTTACTTTTGCACCTAAAGCCGTAACTGCACGCAACGTAGCCTCAGTGTCATCTGACAATAAAGGCCCTGAAATCTTGGAAGTCCCATGTGCGAGCGCGGCGGCTATCAGCATCCGCTGCGTGTAAGCCTTAGACGGAGGCGCACAGACTTCACCCTTCAACCTTTCGGCTTTTCTAACTGTAACATCGGTCATTGACTAAGCACCCTAGCTTTTTCATGGTTCAAGTGTGCCTGCAGAACTTCGCCCTCATGCTGTTGCAGCGCCGTTCTTACCGGGTCGATTTTGTCGGTGGAAACCACTGCCGTCACCGCAGGACCTTTTCCGCACAGTCCAGCAGCTAAAGCGCCAGCAGCTAATGCATCCAAAGCTACTGAAGTGTCATAGCCTAAGGCTGACGAGTAGATTATGCCGTTAAGGGAAAGTGCTTCCCAGAAATTTCCCTTCAAAGCCTCCGCGTAAGCGATTTTAACAAGCGGCTTAACCGTTTGCAGCCGATTCACGTCCGAATCGCCTGTGTACGCCTTTCTGGATGGAACGTGAAACAGAACCGTCAAGTCATCAGGCAATGTAACGCGCTTTAGAAGCTTTCTTTTCAGGTTGTCAGTGACCACGGCGTCTCCGAAGTAGGAGGCACAGGCATCGTCAAATGCGCCTGTTACGGTGACTTTGGCGTCAAAAGCCGCGTCCACCCCCAGCTTAACCACCGCTATATCATCCAGCGTTTTGCCTAAAGCGGCGACTGTTGCGAGGGCTACGGCGTTTGCGGCGACGCTGCTGCTTTTCAGACCTCGGGCAATGGGAATGTTCGATGAGGTTTTCACTTTTGCGCCAAAGCGTTTCTCAACGCTGAAATGCTGGAAAATCCGCGACACCGTTCTCTCGATTAAGGCGGTGCTTTCGGCTGGGTCGGAGGTGATTTCTCCCTTGATTACGTTCGGTTCGTCTGTTAACTTAACTTCAGCTTTTGTCCACAGGTCTACGCCGAAAGCCGCACCTTTACCCAGGGCAATCGCGTTTACAATGGTTGCCGCGCCATGAGCTATTGCCTTAGCTTTCTCGGTCACTTGCGTTCACCTGCGTTTGAAAGTTTGTTTAATGCCGCTTTTCGCATGACTTTGATGGGCGCAGAGTGTCCAGTCCAGATTTCGAAGGATGCGGCGCCTTGATAAATCAGCATTTCCACGCCGCTGATCACTTTGGCGCCTGCTGCTTTGGCGTTTTTCGCCAGTTTGGTTTCGACAGGGTTGTAGACTATGTCCATCACCGTCAGGTCAGACCTCAACAGCTGCGGCGGCACTATGCTTTGATTGGCTGCTGGGTTCATGCCTACGCTGGTCGCGTTTATGAGCACGTCTGAATCTTGAAGATTATCCGCTATGGCATCGGGGGTGAGAGCGTCGCCAACAACTTTTTTGTCTAATGTTATAGTCAGGCGTTCTGCTAATTCCTTTGATTTTCCATCCGCTCGGTTTAAAACAACGAGTTCTCCAACTTCCTTGGCAAGAGAAAACGCTATGGCTTTTGCTGCACCGCCTGCTCCGAGCAAGAGCAGTTTTTTCTCAGCCAGTTCGATGCCGTTTTCTCTGAGGGCTTTCAAAGCGCCCACGCCGTCGGTGTTAAAGCCTGAAAGCTTGCCGTCCTTGTTGAGAATGGTGTTGGTTGAGCCGAGGAACTTCACGGCTTCGTCCAGCTCGTCCAAGTAAGCCGTTACAGCGTTTTTATGTGGCATGGTTACGTTTAACCCGTGAATGCCTAAACCGCGCATGCCTCGTAACGCGTTTTCCAAGTCTGCGGTTTTTACGCGGAACGCCAAGAAAACGAAATCAAGTCCCAGATGATTGAACGCTGCGTTGTGGATTGTCGGGCTTAGAGTGTGCTCTATGGGATCGCCTATAACGCCGCACACTCTTGTTTTTCCCGAGATAGCCATCATTTCTACCTCAATAGCCTGTAAGCTGACTTCATCTCTTGAATGGTCATTTGTCCAGAGGCGGTCTCGCTTCCTAGTTCAAGCGAGGCGAAGGTGAAGAAGCCGCCGAACAGCGGCGATAAGAGCCTGGAAACCTTTCCGAGTTCGCCCATGCAGAAACACACCAGCTTCGCCTTGCCTGAAGCCGCTGCTATGAAGTTTAGGGCGGTAAGGTTGTCTATCATCTGCTTCGCGGTTGTCACGATTTTGCAGACCTCTGCGCCGCTGGAGATTTCCCTTTCAAGAACGCTGTTCAACTCGGAAGCGCTTAAAGAGCCATCGAACTTGTGAAAGGAGACAATTGGTTTGGCGCCTTGCGCTTTCAGTTCCTTTACCCAGTCCTTAAGCTGCGGTGTGGATAACTCTGCGTCCACATATTCAAAGCCGCTCTTGGCTGCGTTTAACAGCACTTGGCGATGCTCTGTTTGGGTTCGGGATGCCTTGTCCGTGGCGATTTTCGGCGTTTTCCCGTCAGCCGCCAAATCTGCTAAGCCACGGTGGTTTTCAAGGCAGTCTTCGAGGCGGTCAAGTCGTATCTCTATGAAATCTGCGTGAGCAGCGTCCGCTTTTTCTATTAGCATAAGCGCTTCTGGCACGGTTTTGGGGAGAATGGACACGCAGATTCTAGCGGTCAACGCTCAATCACCGTTTCGTCAGGCACGGCTACGCCGAAGTGTCTACCAGCACTTGTGGTGACGTGGGCTAAAACTTCGTCGCCAGCCTTTAATTCCGTCACTGGCTTCGACCCTTTCGGTGTCACGAGCCTTATTGTTTCGGCGTTTTGCAGTATGGTCTTGAGTTTTTTTCCTTCAGCTTCGGCTTCTATGAGGATTAAAGGTCGAAGCTCAATTTTTACTCTTCCGACGGTTCCAGGCCTCGTTTTTCCGTTTCGGTCAACTATGAGGACTTCGTCGCCTGCTTTCAGCTCGGACAGGTACCGCGTTTTCTGCTGGGACGCCAAAGTGTACATGGATAGTGAACCGGCGTTAACCCTGAAAGGCCGAGATTGCACGTAGGGATTTTCATGCACTTCTGCCTCGACGAGGAATAATCCGGCTGCTTGCACTCCGATGAGCATTCCTTCGCCTGGCACCATGAGGTCGCAGGTGTCCACGCAGACTCTTGCTCCGGTGCTGATTTGCTTGACGGCGGTGATTTTCGCGGGAACCATCTTGATTTTTGTTGTTTGCTTCTTGACGAGGGCAACGGCTTTCATAAGTTCGTCAGCGTCTGATGCTTGAAGCAGGATGCCGTCTGTTCCCAGTTCCAGTGTTTCCAGAACCAGTTTGGCGTCTTCGGCGTTTGAGACTTCTGCGATGAGCTTGGTTTTGCCGCGGGTTCGGGCTATGAGGTTTTCAAGGGGAATTACGCGCCAGTCGAGGCAGTTGATTATTATGTAGTCGACTGAGAGTTCCGCTGCTTTTACGGCGGTGTTCTCGTCTTCTTTTCCGGTTATGGTTATTTTCACTGCTGCTTGTTTGCCTTGGTTTTTTAGCTGCTTGATGGTGTCGGCGTTGAAGCTGGTGAGGACCTGCATTTTGCCTTCGCTTTGGGTGCGTGCTGTTGTTCCCTCAAGCAAGACATCAGCGTGTTCGTTGGCGAGTTTTAGCAACGTGGCTTTTTCCGCAGGCGAAGCTGCTTGCGCTATTTCAACCCAGAGTTCCTTCATGGGGATTCGCCTAGAATTTTTTGCGCTTGCTCAACTGAGACGCCTTTATGCACTATTGCTGAAAGCGCTTGAACCATACGCGCTGGATTTTTGTGTTGGAACACATTGCGTCCGATGGAGAGACCACAGCCACCAGCTTGTATAGACTCGTATGCGGTCTGGAGGATTTCCTGTTCCGTTTTGCATTTTGGGCCGCCTGCGATTATGACTGGCACGGGACAGCCTTCCACGACTGTTTTGAAGGTTTCAATGTCGCCGGTGTAGTTTGTTTTGACGATGTCTGCGCCGAGTTCTGCGCCTAGGCGGGCGGCGTGTGCCACTACGTCAACGTCGTGTTCGCTTTTTATTTTTGGTCCTCGGGGGTACATCATGGCGAGGAGGGGTATGCCGTGGATGTCGCATTTGTCGGCGACTCTGCCGAGTTTTTCGAGCATTTTGTCTTCTTCTGGTGCGCCTACGTTGATGTGGACGGAGACTGCGTCTGCGCCGATGCGGATGGCTTCTTGTACTGTGCATACTTGGACTTTGTTGTTTGCGTTGGGGGTGAGGTTGGATATGGCTGACAAATGCACGATCAGTCCTGCGTTGTCGAGTTCTACGCGTTTGGCTATGCCTTTGTTGATTACTACGGCGTCAACGCCGCCTTTCAGCAGTTGGTCGATGATGTTTTGCATGTTGGTTATGCCTTTGATGGGTCCCATGCTTACGCCGTGGTCCATGGGAACGATGACGGTTCGGTTGTCTTTTTGCAGGATTCTTTTTAGTCGTCGTTTTTTGCCTTGGTTCATGGTTTTTCATTCCTTTTTTGGTTAGTGTTATTTTCTCGTAGGGAGCTTCGGATTAGCTGTAGGGCTTTTTCGCGTTCGCTCCAGTCTACGAAGAGGAGTATGCTTGATGTGATTGTTAGGATGCCGTAAATGTTTATCTGGTTTACCCGGAGGGTTTCGGAGATTTTTCCGATGATGCCGTGGGTTTCTTCTAGGCCAACGCCGCTGGTTTTCAGGAAGGCAAGGTCTTTCTTTACTGCCATGGCTATGGTTTCCGCGTTGCCAAGTGTTATGGTGTGGATTTGGTTGAAGAGTTTATCTGTGTTTTTCTCTTGGGAAACGTAGAGGATGACGGAGTTTGTGTTCATGGACATTCCCAGCAGTGACGCGTGTGCTTCTGTTTTTTCCATCATTTCCAGTATGACTTTGGGTTTTTCAGAGATGCCTTGTCCAACTACGGTTATTTCAGCAACTGGTGAGGGATGGGCGATTTCCACGTCGAGTTCTGTTGACAAGGCTCCTGTGATTAATGTGCCTTTCTGGCTTAAGTCGCCTTGAGCGTGGTTTATTACTTTGACAGGTATGGCTTGTGGTTTGTACTTCAAGGCTTTGCTGTGGATGAATTTGGCGCCTGAATCCGCTAAGCCTACTAGAGTAGTGACGTCTATTTCAGGAAGCCTTTCAGGGTTTGCCACGATTTTTGGGTCACCAGACATTATGCCGTCAGCGTTGGTGACGAGGACGACTTCGTCGGCGTTTATGGCTTGGGATAGGATGAATGCGGTGGTGTCGCTTCCGCCACGTCCTAGGGTGGTGATTTTGCCGTTTAGGGTTCTGCCGATGAAGCCTGCGATTACTGGGACGGTGCCTGTTTCGATGATGGGGAGGATGCATTTGTGGATTCGTTTTTCGCATTCGGTTAGGAGTGGGTTGGCGTTGGTGAAGTTTGCGTCGGTTATTATGGGCCATCTTTCGTCTAGTGGGTCTAGGTAGCAGGATGGTACGTTGTTGGTTCTGAGTGCGGCTGCGAATATGCGTACGCTTGTGCGTTCGCCCATGGCGAGTATGTCGTCTAGTTCGTGTTTTTCCAGTTTTCCGTTTGCGGTGTTTTTCATGGTGTTCATGAGGAGGTCGGTTGTTTTTCCCATGGCTGAAACCACTACTGCGATTCGTGTGCCTTTGGCGGCTTCGTGTGCCACGGCTGCGACAGCTTTCGCTAGTTTTTCATGGTCGGCTAGGCTGGAACCGCCGAATTTAACCACAATTTTTCTGCAGGAATTTTCATTTTTCATTAATTCAACCATCCCATTCGCCCAGAAACCTTCAAAAATTTTGTTGGTCTGGGTTTAGTTAAAATAGTAATAAAAGGTATAGCCGAAGCTATAGAACTGTGAAGACCAGCTTTCTTTTTTTAGCGTTTGTGGCATTGTAGCTTCGAACCTGTTGAATGAGACGTTGCTACGCGAATAAAAGCGTTTCGGAAAACACGCATCGAAAATTCATATCAGAGATAAACGCTTCAGGATTTGGCTGAAACAGGCGTGAACTGACGTGCGATTTTTTGTCTATACCCCCTCCATAAATAGATTAAACCAGAGCGTAAACTAACGCAGGATAGTTTTATAGAAAGAGACTTCAGCCAGGTTTTTCATAAATCGTTTTATGTCAGAAATCGCATCCAAAACATGCCGCAGATATGCTTTATCTTTCCTCATAGATAACGCGCATCTCTCTCCGTACATCATCTACCACGTAAGGGCTTAAGCTGCTGAAAATTCCAAGGTCCACTTTTTTATTGAACATCTGGGTTAACTCGTTTTCCACATGAACCAAATCGAAAAGGCTTTTCTGCTTGTTTTTATCAAACTCGATTGCTATGTCGATGTCACTTGTTTTTTTCTGTTCTCCTCTAACAACGGAGCCAAATACAGCCATGAAGGCTATGTCGTTTTTTTGCAGATTTCAGCTATTTTCTCCTTTAAGCCTCTTTTCTGAAGGATTTTCGGCAAACCTTCAATTTCCAATTCCATGTTTGTTTTTTAACGATTCCTTAGACTTAAGTCTTCTTTGCTCTACTTAGCAATAACGGAAACTTCAGGTTACCTGAAAAGTTAGCAACAATGGTGCGGGGGGTGGGACCCCCGCCTTATTTTACCGGCAAAAATATGCTTAGAATATATTTGGTGAGCGTCTTGATGCTTATTTTCAATTTCGCTCGCGCAATACTATTTAATATTCAAATAAGATAGTTGAATACGGGATAAGTTAAGCATTGATTTGAGGAAGTGGGTATGTCGTGGGAAGAGAATTGTTTGATGTTGAGAAAACTGTAATAGAATTGGTCATGAACGATAATATAACGAAAAAGAGGCAATTGGCAAAAAAGATCTTCGACGTTGCATACGAAGAGGGGGTTTATCCCTCAAGCATCAATGAATTTTATGTAGCTCGCGGCAGGGGCGAATTCAGCGGTTTCACAGTCCCTGCGGTAAACCTGAGGAGCATGACTTATGATCTGGCTCGCGCTATATTTAGAGTGGCAGAAAAAAATGATTCTAGCGCTTTTGTCTTTGAGATTGCCAGGTCTGAGATCGGTTACACCGATCAGCCGCCGATTGAATACGCAAGCATGGTTATGGCAGCAGCTATAAGGGAAAACTATTCCGGGCCAGTCTTCATCCAAGGAGACCATTTTCAGGTCAACGCCGCCAAGCTCAAAGAAAATCCTGATAAGGAAATTGAAGGTTTGCAGGCTTTAATCGGGGACGCGATTAGCGCGGGTTTCTATAATATCGATATTGACTCATCAACGCTTGTCGATGTGTCCAAACCGGATTTGAAAGAACAGCAGCTTCTGAATTATGAGGTCTGCGCAAGGCTCACGCAGTTTATCCGCCGTGTTGAGCCAAGAGGAATTACGATTTCGGTGGGTGGAGAGATTGGCGAGATCGGGCATCAGAATTCGACGCCTGAAGACCTGCATGCGTTTATGGCTGGCCTCGAAGAAAAGCTGGGCAAGGGTTTGGCTGGCATAAGTAAGATTTCAGTTCAGACGGGGACAACTCATGGCGGCGTTGTCCTGCCTGACGGGTCAATCGCACAGATCAAGCTTGACTTTAACACGCTGAAGACTCTTTCTGAGACTGCCCGCAGAGAATACGGGTTGGCTGGGGCTGTGCAGCATGGAGCGTCAACCCTGCCCCCTGAGGCATTCCACAAGTTTGTCGAATGCGAGACCGCCGAAGTGCATTTGGCAACGCAGTTCCAGAACATGATTTACGAATCAGAGCACTTTCCAGCTGACCTGAAGAAGAGAATTTACGAATGGCTAAAAATCAATGTCGCAGGCGAGGCTAAACAAGGCGAAACCGAAGAACAATTCCTCTACAAGACCCGAAAAAAAGCGTTGGGTCCCTTCAAGAAACAGATTATGGGACTGCAACAACAGACGCGTGATGTGATTGCGGCTGAAATCGAGAATAAGTTTGATTTCCTCTTCAAGCAGCTCAACGTCGTAAACAATAGAGCCTTAGTGAATAAATACTGCACGCGCGAGTAAACTAGAGCCTCTTGAAGCGATCGATAAAAAAACATGAAAAATGTGTTCCTCTACGTCAATTGCTTGTATACAGGATGCCCTTTGAACCTTAGGGTAGTTACTGATTTTTCAAAAGTTCCACTCGGAAGCCTAGTGCATATGGAGTTAACAATTGCGCCGTTCGGAATAAATCGCACGCCGTCAAGCAACTCTCCTTTAGTTACGCCGGAGGCAGCGAAGGCGAGTTCATTTCCCTTTGCCAACTCAGATTCGGTGTAGGTTTTATCAATTTCCACGCCTTCAATCTCGAGTCTTTGACGTCGGTTCGAATCGTCCTTTTTATCCTTCCAAACCTTAACCAGCATTGTTCCGCCGAGACACTTTACAGCTGCCGCAGCTATCGTTGCTTCAGCTCCTGCACCAGCACCCAAAAGCAGATCAATGCCCGAGTTGGGTACACAAGTTACAACAGAACCCGCAATGTCACCATCAGCAATCAAAATTATTCTTACTCCCATTCTTCTAAGCCTTGAAAGCAATTCCTGATGTCTCTCGCGCTCAAGCATAATCACCGTAAAATTCTCAAGGAGCAAATTTTTCTGAGAAGCCACAGTTTGCACGATTTCCTCAATGGACATGTCCAGAGAAATCTTGCCTTTCGATTGGCCATCGGTTGCCACTTTAAAATAGTATCCATCGTCAGGAAGAACCTGCAGACAACCTGCTGGAGCACAGGCTAAAGCAGAGATAGCATCCTTCTTTCCCTCAGAAGTGGCCGTTGTACCATCAACTTGATCGATGACAAATTCCACTTTGGGACCACTACACGTGCCGACTTTTTCTCTACGACTAAACGCTGGAGCATTGTCTTTGGGCCCCTCACAGCAGATCACTTCACCGTCGATTTCAGTTTGATTTAGCACCGCACGGGAAAAATCCAGCGCGGTTTGATCAACGATGTTTGAATCGCCCTTGCCTATATGAAGAGCCGCGCCTACAGCCGCGGCGATGGTGATTCTTGTCAATGATGGGGATAAAGCTCTTAATGAGACCATGTTTTGTCGCCTTTTCTAATTCATTAAAACGCGTCGATTGTTATATGAAAGTATGAATTATTAAGAGTTATGCAATGCAGGCATCGACGCCTAAACGACCCTGCTATCGTTTCAGTCTTCCGGCTCCAGCGCATTTTGGGCATAGTTTTCTTGAATCCCCCGACGGGGTCCATACCAAAATGTTCAAATCCATTATACTTAACCTTGACAGGTTTCAGAAAGGGGGTCATTGAAGTTTCAACTTACCGACTTAGAACTATCGGCAGTTTCAGAGCCAACACTTTTACCGGTAAACCTATGTTCAAATTTCAACCCCCAACCACAAAGCCACAAATACCGCCTCTTCTGGAGAAATAAGCTTAAAACATGCCCCAATTCTGGTGCGGGGGGTGGGATTCGAACCCACGGAGGCCTTCGCCAGAGGATCTTAAGTCCTCCCCCTTGTCTTAGGCTTCGGATCTGGCCGCCTATTTAGACCTGGCTCGGGTACCCCCGCATCAACCCTTTACACTTCACGCTGTGCAGTTTAAGGTTTTTGCATGGAAAAGCAGGTGCCACTGGTGTAGGTTGCTGAGTGAAAGGGGATAAAACATGAAAGCGCAGCGCTGTTTAGTCTGTGGAGCTCATGCATTTGATTACGTGTTCACATGTGAGGCATTCGGCAGGTATTTCCTGTTGCTTCTGGCGCTGGTTCAGATAGCCGAGATGGTGAGTGCAGGTGGAATTGGCGGGGGCAGCAACTGGAGCAGCAAGAGGAGCAGTTTTTTGCGGCCGTTTGCGCCGTAGCGGTTTTGGCGGCAGTAATTTTTGTTGCGGGCTTTCCGCCTTGATTCGGTCACGCTTCAAAATTTTGGCTCCTGTCCACATCAACACTATTGCTGCAACCGACCCGACGTAATTCACCACGTTTACTTCAGCAATCGGCTTGTGCCAAACGAAAAAGTCGTAGCACACCCAATACAGAAACCATATGTAAACGGCGATGAATGCGGAGTACCATGCGGCTTGGTACTTGAGCATGCTGGCTGCGGACACGTGAAAGCTGAAGTTTCGCGTAGATTGATGCTTGCGCTTCTTGGATAACGCCTTCAAAGACTAGTCACCAGGCACATAACATGTTACTGAAGCAGGGGTAAATAACTTATGAACTGTCAATAAAAACCTGAACTCAGTGGAGAAAGCCGCCGCGGAACCTCAGTTAAAAAGAACGTTTTTATCTAATTCGTACAATACCTACCTTCAGGTGCTCAGTAATGGGAAAAGGCTCAGGCTACGGAAAAGTCATCTTATTTGGCGAACACTTCGTCGTTCACGGAATACCCGGCATCGTTTCCGCTATCGACTCTACGACTGACGCAGAAGTTAAAAAAACCGGAAACGGAATCGTCGTCAAGGATGAGAGGAAAACCGCGAAAGGCTACAGCGAAGAAAAACGGCTGCAGCAGCTTGAATCCATCGACCGCATGCTGAAAGCCATGGGAATCAACCCTAAAACGCCTTTGAACATTTGGATAGGTGGCACCCTGCCCGGCTTCAGTGGGCTAGGCGCTTCCGCGGCAAGCAGCGTAGCCATCGCCCGAGCCATCGCTGAAGAACTTGGCATGAAAGTGCCCGACAAACGAATTAATGAGGTTGCCTATGAGGCGGAGAAGGCGTATGCCGGGAACCCGTCAGGCATCGACAACACGGCAGCCACTTTCGGCGGATTGATGTGGTTCCAGAAAAACCTGACGGGCGGAGCCAACACCATCGAAAGAATCAGCATAAAGAAGCCAGTGGAGATAGTCATAGGCAGCACGGGCAGGGTAGCGAACACGAAAGCCATGGTGGAAGGCGTGGCGAAGAGAAAACGTGAAAACCCGCAGAAGCATGACCCGTTGTTCAAGCAGGCGGAAGCGCTGGCGCACGCAGGACGGAAAGCGTTGGAAGCCGGTGACCTGAAAAAAATGGGCGAACTCATGAACGAGAACCATCGTTTGCTGCAGGACATCGAGGTTTCAAGCCGCGAGCTTGACTTGCTGGTGGACATAGCCCGAAAACAAGGCGCTTATGGCGCTAAACTGACCGGTGGCGGCGGCGGAGGCTGCATGACCGCGCTAACCCCGACAAGGGAACTGCAGGAGAAAGTTGCCTCAGCCATCGAAAAAGCAGGGTTCGAAGTGTTGAGAACGAAAATCGGGGTTGAAAAAATTTAAGAGAATAATAAACAATTAGAAAGCAAGGCGAATGTGAATTGGGTTTTAGAAGTTTCTTGGAAACGCTTGAAAAAAGCGGCGAATTAACGCGTATAAGCAAGGCGGTGTCCACCGAATACGAGATGGCAGGTGTCATTGAAGCGCTGAGTGAAAAACCCGTGTTTTTTGAAAACGTCAAAGAAGCGGGCATCCCCGTTGTAGGTGGCTTATTATCTTCAAAAGAATTAATTGGCCGAGCTTTAAACCTGAAAAAAGAACATTTGCTGCACAACTTATCCAGCGCCATAGAAAACCCTCTGCCGCCCGAGATTGTGGCGAACGGAGAATGCCAAGAAGTGGTGGAGCCAGCGGTCAATTTAACAACGCTGCCTATCATGCGCTACACGGAAAAAGACGGCGGAAAATACATCGCGTCCGCGGTCTCCATCGTGCGCGACCCTGAACTGGGCAGAAACATGTGCTTCCACAGGCTCATGCTGATAGGCAAGAACCGTTTCGTAGCCCGAATCGTCGAGGAACGAGGCACGGACACTGCTCTCAAAAAGGCTGGCGGAGAACTTGACGTCGCAATTTGCATAGGCAACTCCACTGCTGTTCTGCTTGCCGCTGCCACATCCTTGCCGAAGGGCGTGGACGAGTTGGGAATGGCCAACGCGCTGGAACGAACAGAGCTGGTGAAGTGCAAAACCATAGACCTGGAGGTTCCGAAAGACTGCGAAATCGTGTTGGAAGGCAGAATAACCAAAGAGAAAGCCGCGGAAGGACCGTTCTTGGACACGACGGGAACCATTGACAAGATAAGGCAGCAGCCAGTCGTGGAAATCAAATGCCTCACTCATCGGGAGAAGCCCATTTACCAAACCTTGTTGCCTGGAAGGCATGAGCATCAGTTCTTGATGGGTATGCCGAAAGAGCCTACCATCTTTAATGAGGTGAACAAGGTCTGCGAATGCCGTGATGTTTACATTACGCCTGGCGGCTGCAGTTGGCTCCACGCCGTTGTCCAGATAAAGAAGCAGAACCCAGATGACGGAAAGAAAGCGATAGCGGCGGCGTTTGAAGGGCACAAGTCGCTGAAGCACTGCGTCATAGTTGACGATGACATAAACATTTACGACCCGAACGATGTGGAATGGGCCATCGCCACAAGGTTCCAAGCGGACAAAAACGCCGTCATCCTACCTAACCAGCGTGGCTCGTCTCTTGACCCGTCTGGAGACTTGACGGAAGGGAAAAAAGCGCGAACCTGCAAGATGGGCTTAGACGCCACGATTCCCTCGGGTAAAACGGACAAGAGCTTTGTGAAAGAAAGGTACCGAAAAGTCGACTTAAACAGTTACCTGTGATCCTCATGCACCTCACCAAAGAAGAAGAAAAAATGCTCAACGGCGAAGAAGGCTACGCCGTAAGAAAATCCATGGAAATCCTCGTCGCCCTAGGCGACATCTACGGGGCTGAACGCCTCATAAAAGTGGGTTCCGTCCAAGTGGCAGGCGTCTCCTACCACAACCTCGGCGACGCAGGACTAGAATTCCTAAATGAACTCGCCAAAGACGGCAGAGTCAAGGTGCTTACAACTTTGAACCCTGCGGGCATGGATTTGGAGAACTGGAGGCAACTCGGAATCAGCGAGGAATTCGCGGAAAAACAAAACATGGTCATACACGCATTCACAAGAATGGGCATACTCATCTCATGCACGTGCACGCCATACCTGATTGGCAACCTACCCCGCTACGGGGAACACGTTGCATGGTCCGAATCGTCAGCCGTAACCTTTGCAAACTCGGTCATCGGAGCAAAAACAAACAGGGAAGGCGGACCTTCGGCGCTTGCAGCGGCGTTCGTGGGCAAGACTCCATGCTACGGGCTTCATCTGGACGAGAACCGAGTGCCAGACATCCACGTCAAAGTAAACACGCGTTTAGTCAATATCTCGGATTGGGGCGCTCTCGGCTACAGCATCGGGAAGAAAGCGGAGAACAAGATACCGTACATAACGGGCATAAAAGACGCGGAAGTGGACGAGTTGAAGTCTTTCTGCGCTTCGGTGGTGACGTATGGGGCTAAACCGCTTTTCTACATGCAGGGCATAACTCCCGGGTCAGAAATGCATCAGCCTCCGAAAGACGCGGTCACCGTGGAAGACGCGGATATTAGAGAGGCGTACGAGAACATCAACGACGAAGTCGAGAACATCGAACTGGTGTGCGTGGGCTGTCCTCACTGCTCCATCAAGGAAATCGCCGCGATAGCCGAGTTGGTGAAGGGCAGGAAAATTTCTGCGAACACGGAGTTTTGGGTTGCCACTTCACGGTTTGCGAAGCAGTTGGCGGACAAACGAGGGTACACCGAGGTGATTGAGCGTGCGGGCGGAAAATTCGCGTGTGACACCTGCATGGCAGTCGCCCCGCTGAAAGGCAGGTTCAAGTCGGTGGCGACAACCTCAGCGAAAGGCTGCTACTATTCGCGGCATAACAAGATGCTTACGAAGATGGGCAGTTTAGAAGAGTGCGTGGAAGCGGCGGTGACGGGGAAATGGAGTTGAAGGGAAGAATCATCTCGAAGGGGACGGCGCAGGAAGAAGCGTTGGTGACTTCGCAGCCCATCTCTTTTTACGGTGGAGTGGACCCGAACACGGGTGAAATAATCGAGAAAGGGCATGAGTTGCAAGGAAAAAGCGTGAAAGGCAAGATACTGGTTTTTCCGAATGGTAAAGGGTCAACTGTTGGCTCTTACACACTGTACCGGATGAAGAAGAACGGGGTGGCTCCTGCTGGAATGATTAACCGCGAGTGTGAGACCGTGGTTGCCGTGGGCGCGATAATCTCTGAGATACCGTGCGTGGACAAGATTGATATTTCTCAGATAAAAACGGGCGACTTAATCCGCATAGACGGAGACGTCGTCACCATAACGTAAAATTAACTGTTTAGCGACTTAACAGATTGAGGTATGTGAGAATTGAGCGAGGCAAAACCTGTAATCCTGAAAATCGGCGGCTCCGTGATTACCAATAAAGATGGCGAACTTGCCGCCCGAACCGAAGTCATAAACCGTTTGGCAGAAGAGATTCAAAAAGCGCAAGTCCAGAACTTGGTGATAGTGCACGGCGGCGGAAGCTTCGGGCACCCCACAGCCCAAAAATACGGCATAAAAGAAGGCTTACGCGAGGAAACGCAGAAAGTTGGGTTCGCCGAAACCCACCACGTCATGACGGTTCTCAACGGCTTAGTCATGGACTCGCTGGTGTGGCACAACATCCCCGCCATAAGCGTCGCCCCCTCATGCTGCGTGATAACGGAAAACGGCAGAATCAAAACCTTTGAAGACGCGGTTTTTAAATCGTACTTGAAAATGGGTTTTGTGCCAGTTCTTTATGGAGACGCAACCCTAGACGGGAAGCTGGGATTCACGGTGCTTTCGGGCGACCAGCTAGTTTCGCACCTAGCGATAACACTCGGGGCAAAGAAAATCATAATCGGAGTGGACACGGACGGCTTGTACGACGCAGACCCAAAGGTGGAAAAAACCGCCAAGATGTACGCGCGCCTCACTGTGAGCGAACTTGAAAAAATCAAGACAAAGCTAGGCGGGTCCACCGCGGCAGACGTTACAGGCGGCATGCTCGGCAAGGTATCGGAACTTATCCCCGCCATAGCCCAAGGCATTCCAGTGACGATGGTGAACGCGGCCAAGCCGAACCGCGTTTACAAAGCTCTTATGGGAGAAGCGGTAGAAGGAACAGTCATACGGAAGGAGTAGGATTGGCGGAAGAAACAGAGAAACGCAAGGCAGACCACATCAAGATTTGTCTGAACGAGGCGGCGCAAGCCAAAGACGCCACCACAGGCTTCAAAGATGTCCAGTTTATTCACCGTGCGTTGCCTGAAGTTGATATGGCAAAAATCGACTTGTCCACGACCGTTTTGGGTCACAAGTTTTCTGCGCCGTTAATGGTGGGTGCTATGACGGGGGGGACAGCGGAAGCCACGCGGATAAACGCAGCTATAGCTGAAGCCGTTGAGCGCTTGAATTTAGGCATGGGTGTGGGAAGCCAACGCGCCGCCATAGAAGACCCGAAACTAGAAAAAACTTTCGCCGTAGCAAGAAAAAAAGCTCCTAACGCTTTCCTGATCGCCAACATAGGCGGAGTGCAGCTTGTCCACGGGTACGGCGTGAAAGAGGTAAAGAAGGCGGTGGAGATGATAGAGGCGGATGCAGTGGCTGTGCACTTGAACGCGTTGCATGAAGCCGTGCAGCCTGAAGGACAAACTAACTTCAAGGGTGTTCTCGCAAAAATCGGCGAGATTGCGGGGGCGCTTGATACACCTGTTATCGTTAAAGAGACTGGGGGAGGCATCAGCGCGGAAGACGCGAAAAAGCTTGAGGCGGCGGGCGTGAAGGCGATAGATGTGGGCGGAGCGGGCGGAACAAGCTTTGCAGCGGTTGAGTATTACCGTTCAGAAGTAACCAGCATGGAGCATTTGTTGGGTGGAGTTTTCTGGGACTGGGGCATCCCAACGGCTGTAAGCCTTGTAGAAGCGACTCAAACTGTTAAAATTCCGGTGATTGCGTCTGGCGGCGTTCGCACCGGTGTGGAAATGGCTAAGGCGTTGGCGCTTAACGCTTGTTTGGTAAGTGTTTCCTTGCCAGTGCTTCAAACCGCGGTGGAAGGTGCCGAAGAAACAGAGAGCCTGCTTTCGATTTTTATAGAGGAGTTGAAAAGTGCTATTTTTCTTGTAGGGGCGGAAAATGTGCAGCAGTTGGCGAAGACGCCCGTTGTGGTGACGGGCATAACTGCCGAGTGGCTGAAAACAAGAGGCTTCAACGTTGAAGGCTACGCCAAGCGAGGAGCGCGTTAACGTGGATATTGAAAAGTTCCTTGAGGAAAAGGCACCTTTAATCGACAAAGCGATTGAAAAGTACATTCCACGGGAATTTTCCGAGGACTCCATCCTCTTCAAGATAAACCCGCCCAAATACAGCAGCAACTTGGAAGCCGTGAACAAGGGCATTGCCGAACCCATCTGGGAGATTCTGGACCGAGGCGGAAAACGATGGCGCCCCGCGTTGTTTTTGCTTATCTGCGAGGCACTGGGCAAAAGCTCTGAGGACTGCTTGGACTTCGCCATCATCCCTGAGGTTATTCACAACGGCACCCTGATTGTTGACGACATTGAGGATTCTTCGGAGCTTAGAAGAGGCAAGCCGTGCACTTACCGTGTTTTCGGCGTGGACATCGCTGTGAACGCTGGGAACGCCATGTACTACCTTCCGCTTTTGCCGCTGATGGAGAAAAAAACGGAGTTTTCCGCTGAGACGCTGCGCGATGTCTACGAGGTTTACGTGCAGGAGATGATAAACCTCAGCTTGGGACAAGCCATGGACATCACTTGGCACAGGGGCATCGCCAACGCAGACGACCTTAAAGAGGAGGATTACCTGCAGATGTGTGCTTATAAAACGGGCACTTTGGCGCGGATGTCAGCTAAAATCTCCGCTGTTCTATCGGGCGCAGACAAGGATTTGGTGGAGAAGCTGGGTCGCTTCGCTGAGAGCATTGGCGTGGTGTTCCAGATGCAGGATGACGTGTTGGATTTGACGGGCAAGGCGTTTGCTGAGAAGAAGGGCGGCGTCGGACAAGACATAACCGAGGGAAAAAGAACCCTGATGGTGATTCACACGCTGAAAAACGCGGGGAACGCGGACAAGCAGCGTCTCATCCAGATTCTGAACATGCACACTTCAGACCAAGCGCTCCGCGACGAAGCCATCGCTCTGATGCAGAAATACGGTTCCATAGCGCATGTGAAGCGCACTGCCGCGCGGATAGTTGAGGAAAGCTGGAGTGAAGTGGACAAGCTTTTGCCCGCGTCAGAGGCGAAGGAAAAATTAAAAGCGTTCGCGGAATTCTTGATTAAAAGAACCATTTAACCTTCACGAGCGGTAAACAATTGACACTGGAAAACGACCAAGACCTCAGAGAACTTATTCAAAAAGCTGCCTTGCTGAACGCGTTGCAGCATGGCGGAAAGGCGCAGGCAGGCGCGCTTATCGGCAGGATAATCAGCGAAAGACAGGACCTAAAAACGGAAGCGAAAGAACTCTCAGGCTTAATCGGCAAGGTAGTTAACGAGGTTAACAGCCTCTCCAGTGAAGAGCAAAAGCGCATGGTTGAGGAAAAGTGGCCCGAAGCCCTCAAAAAAGAAAAAACCGCGGAGGAAAAAGCTCTCCCACCGCTGCCAAACGCAAGCAAATACACGCAAATTGTCACGCGTTTTTCGCCGAACCCCGACTGCGTCCTGCACTTAGGTTCAGCCAGAGCTATAATCCTAAGCCACGAGTACGCGCGCATGTACAAAGGCAGGTTCATTCTGCGTTTTGAGGACACAGATTCTAAGGTGAAACGGCCAGTTTTGGAGTTCTACGACTGCATCAGAGAAGACCTTGCGTGGCTGGGATGCAAGGCGGATGAGGAGTACATCCAGAGTGACAGGCTCCCGATTTACTACGAGTACGCGGAACGGCTTCTGCGGGAAGGCAACGCCTACGTTTGCACCTGCACGCCCGACCAGTTCAGGGAACAATCGTTAGCCAAAAAACCATGCAACTGCCGCGACCTGCCGCCGAAAGAGCACTTGGAACGTTGGCAACGCATGCTGGACGGCGGCTACGGTGAAGGCGAAGCCGTGGTCCGCGTTAAAACCGACGTGGAGCATCCGAACCCTGCGGTGCGGGATTGGCCTGCGCTCAGAATTATTAACCCCGCAAAGTATCCTCACCCGCGTGTTGGAAGCAAGTACCGCGTGTGGCCGCTCTACAACTTTTCCACAGGCCTAGACGACCATCTCATGGGTATAACGCACATAATCCGCGGCAAAGAGCACTTAACCAACAAAGTCAGGCAAGAGTACATGTACAGGTATCTGGGCTGGACTTACCCAGAAGCCATTCACTACGGCAGGCTAAAGATAACAGGCGCGTTCTTGAGCAAATCGAAAATCGTTCAGGGCGTGAGAGAGGGCTTGTACGCGGGTTGGGATGACCCGCGGCTGGCAACCTTCGCGGCTTTAAGGCGGCGCGGGATAACGCCTGAAGCCATCGAAAAAATGATAATTGATGTTGGACCTAAAACGGCTGATGTGACGTTAAGCTGGGAGAACCTGTACGCTTACAACCGCAAAATCTTGGACCCCTTAAGCGACAGGTACTTCTTTGTGTCAGAGCCGACCACGCTGAAGGTGAAGTATATCCCAAAAATCTTCAGGGCTAAACTGCCTCTGCATCCGGAAAAGCCTGAAAGAGGTTTCAGAGAATACACTGTGACCCCAGCAAGAGACGGAGCAGTTTTCTGGATAGCAAAAAGAGATGCGGATGCCGCAGAGGTTGGGCAGGTAATTAGGCTGATGGAGCTTTTCAACGTCAAAATAGAAAGCGTGAACGCCGACTTGGTGGAAGCGTCGTTTGCCAGCGAAGCCTACGAGGAGGCGAGAAAAGCTAAAGCCAAGCTTATCCATTGGATACCAAAGGGCGAAGGACACCCATGCCAAGTGGTTATGCCTGATGCGACCGTGAATGAGGGCGTCGCGGAAAGCGCCTGCAAAAAGTTAAAGCCAGACGCCGTGATACAGTTTGAACGGTTCGGCTTCGTTCGCGTAGACAAGAACGACGCGAAATTAACAGCCTATTACGCCCACAAATAGTGAAAGGTGAAAAACATGCGCAAACAAGACAAAATCATAATCTGGCCCGCCTACTTCGACCAGGCAAAAACGAGAAAGAACGGGCGACGAGTTCCAAAGAACCTGGCGGTGCAGTCCCCGAAGATTCTGGAAATCCAAGAAGCCGCGCAGAAACTGGGCTTGGAGTTCGAAGTGGTGATGGATAAGGGCTATCCGAAGATGCCGTGGGCAAAAACGGGCATGCTTCTGGTAGAGAAGAAAGGGTCAAAAGAGCAAATTATAAGCCGAATCGCAAAGCAGTTGGTGCAGGCTCAGGCAGAAAAACCCAAAAAATAGCAGTACACACTTCTTTGAGCATATTTGCTGTCTATTTGGATCCTATTAGAGATTCTATGCAGAAACCAGTAGAGGGGTAGGTCCGCATTGGCGCAGAAACCGCGCAATAGCATGTTGAAAAACGAACACGAACCTGTTTGCCGCCTAATAGCCAATCAACGCAGAAAACCACAGAGGGGGGGTAGTCACCGCACAGCGCTAGGTGAAATCCGCCTCTCCAGCCCGCAAAGACCGCAATCGGCATGCGAAATTTAAAATAACTGTTCGTGTTTTATGTAGGAACCACATCGGAAAAAGGAAAAGAAGGAATGGGCATGAGTGAAGGAGACACTTTCTGGCTATCGTTAGCAGAGAAGTTTTTCGGACTTCTCCTCGTAATCATCGGCGCACTATTCCTATACTTCACCCTCACCAGCACCGATGCTCTGGGCGTTTTCACTGGCTTCTTCGGTTTCTTAGGCATCCTGGTTCTAATCATCGGCTTATTCCTGCTTTTTGTCAGACCGCCAGAATAGCTTAAGCTTTGACTTACGCGGCTGCAGGCTGAGTGTTTATTAACCAAAGCCCTCATTACTTTTCTGGCAACCCTACTTATACACAACAAAACAAAAAGAGGAATCTAAATGCCAATCCGCCAACCAATAGTATGCGTTCTAGGGCACGTCGACACTGGCAAGACTCTACTTCTAGATAAAATAAGAAAAACCACAGTCCAAGCAAGGGAAGCAGGCGGCATAACGCAGCATATAGGTGCAAGCTTCTTCCCCGTCGAAACCCTCAAACAGCTGATTGGGCCTTTGCTTTCCATGCTTAAAGGCGAAATTGAAATTCCCGGTTTGCTGATTGTGGACACGCCTGGGCATGAGGCGTTCACCAATTTACGGCGAAGAGGCGGAAGCGTCGCCGACATAGCCGTTCTCGTCATTGATATTCTGAAAGGCTTTGAGGCCCAGACTTACGAGTGTATTGAAATTCTGAAAGCCCGCAAAACGCCTTTTATAGTGGCGGTTAACAAGATTGACCGGGTTCCAGGCTGGAAGTCCCAGTCGTCTACATCTTTCTTGAAGGCTTACGCCTCTCAGGACACTTTTGTCAAAGAAAGTTTGGATAATAGACTCTACGAGATCATGGGCACGTTTTCCCGTTTAGGCTTCCGCACCGACCGATTTGACCACATCAAAGATTTCACATCAACAATTGCTTTGGTGCCTACCAGCGCGAAGACTGGTGAGGGTGTGACTGAGCTTTTGATGGTTCTTGTGGGTTTGGCGCAGCAGTACCTGAAGAAGCGTTTGCAGACCACGGAAGGTCCCGCAAAGGGGTCTGTTCTTGAGGTTAAGGAAGAGCCTGGTTTAGGCTTAACGCTTAACATCATAGTTTACGATGGCACACTGCAGAAGGACGATTTGATTGTGGTGGGCGGTAAAGAGAAGCCGATTGTGACGCATATTCGGGCGATTCTTGTTCCTAAACCTTTGGATGAAATTAGAGATCCGCGTGACAGGTTTAGCTCGGTTGACTGTGTTTTTGCGGCGGCGGGCGTGAAAATTGTGGCGTCTGATTTGGAGGGTGCGCTTGCGGGTGCGCCTTTGTATGCGGTTCCTGGGGGTGAAGCGTCTGCGAAGTATGTTAAGCTTGTTGCTGACGAGGTTAAGAAGATTAGGATTGCCACTGATGTTAAGGGTGTGGTGTTGAAGGCTGACACGTTGGGGTCTTTGGAGGCTACGGCAGAGATTTTGAAGGAGAATGGTGTGCCGGTTAGGATTGCGGATGTGGGTGATGTTTCTAAGCGGGATGTAGTTGAGGCGTCTGTGGTTAAGGCACGTGAGCCGTTGTTTGGGGTTATTTTGGCTTTTGGGGTTAAAATTTTGCCTGATGCCGAAGAGGAGGCTGCGAATGCGGGTGTTGAAATTTTTAGGGAGCCGATAATTTATAATTTGATTGATAATTACTTGGAATGGCTTAAAACGAAGCGAGAAGCTAAAATAGAGCAGGAATTCGGGAAACTGGTCAAGCCCTGCAAAATTTTGGTCCTGGAAGGTTTTGTTTTTCGAAGGGCGAAGCCTGCTATTTTCGGGGTGGAAATCCTAGGCGGACAGCTGAAGCCGAAGTATGCGCTTTTGAGGGCTGAAGATGGTGCAGACTTAGGTGAGGTGCAGCAGATCCAAGATAAAGGCAAAGCCGTGTCCGAGGCTAAGCAGGGGCTGCAGGTAGCGGTGTCTATGGACAAGCCTGTCGTGGGGAGACATGTTTTTGAGAAGGATATTCTTTATGTGAAGGTGCCTGAGCCTGATGCGAGGGCTTTGTTGTCGGCGCATTTGGATAAGCTTACGGTGGAGGAGCAGGAGGTTTTGAAGGAGTATGCGGAGATGATGCGGAAGAAGACGCCGTTTTGGGGTGCTTTTTAGCCGCCGCCGACGGGTGGCAGTATGGCGAGGACATCGCCGTTTTGCATTTGTGTTTGGAGTCCGTTGAGTGTTGTTGCGCTTTTTCCGTTGATGAGGAATTGGAGGAAGCTGCGGGGTTCTCCGTTTTTGGGGTCGTAGACGTATTCGGTGAAGGGTGTGCCGTGGCGCTGCTTGAGCGTTTCGAGGATTGTTTTGATGGTGACTGTTTGGTCGTCTGGGAGGGTGAGGGTTTCTTCTTTTTTGCCGATTGTTTCGCGGAGGCTGGTGAAGTAGCGGATTGATATTTGCAATGTTGGGCACCTTGGTGGAGTAGAGGCGGTTGGCGGGATTAAACTGTTGCGGGATAGCTGCTCGGAGCAGTCTATACCCCCTCTATATATACTAAACTGCATGGAATCTGCAGCGCTGGTTTTCAACATGCTATTGGTTGGTTTCTGAGCCAATACGGACCTACCCCTCTATAGTTTCTGCATGCTATTTCTATTAGGCTCCAAATAGGCTGGGTTTCAGGCATTCCCTGCCAGACCGGAAACATCTTAGAAAGGTCGCTTTTAGCTCTAACCATGCTTTCGATAGGTGTAGCTGGCGTAGCCGTATCGTTTATGCCTTTGAAAAAGAAATGAAATTTTACTTCTTCTTTTTGTCTTTGTTCTCCAGTTTTGCGGGCAAGTACTCATCTACAATGTAGGTCAATCCGTAGCGGCTGAACGCCTCTTGCTCCGCTTTCCGCCGTATCTTCAGGAAAGTTTTGATTTCTCTTTGCCACAGCGGGTCTCCTTGGTACCGCGGGTCTCTTTGCAACTCGTGAAGCCGTTTAACATCTACATCGTCCAGCGGGTCAGTGGGTAGCTTGTAGTTGACGATGTCTGAAGCCCAGACGCCGCTCCAAACCGCGTCAGGCGTGGTCAACTCCCGCAGGTGCGCTGCGTTCGCTGAGCCGGAGATTATGACCATGGCTATGTGCATTCCCCATGGGTCGCCATCAGTGAAAATGTAAACGGGCAGCTTCAGTTCATCATGTAAGCGTCTTATGAAGTAACGTGTTTGTCTGGGCGCTTGACCCGCCGTTAGGACCAGCACGGCGTTATGTTTTGTGTGCACGTTTTCTTCGATAAACCGGGTGAACAAGCCACCTTTCTCTATGGCGATGACCTTGTCCGCTTTGGTGCTTGCGAATTCGGAGGAAGTCAACGCTGGTCCAATCAAGACGCCGTCAGGATGTGATGAGAGGTTTAGGGTTTTGCCTTCGTAGCCTGGCACGGTGTATTCTATGGTGAGGTCTCCGAAGACCGCGGAGCGTTCTTCAGGAAAAATGTTGAAATCCTCTCTGGAGCGACCAGTCGTTGTTTCTAAATCGGTTATTATGTTGTTGGATTCTTGCTGGTCTTTGAAGGTCATGTTGTAGGCTTGGGCGGAATAGTAAACGTCTCTTAGGGTTGAGGTTTTACGGTGAAACGTGAGTTCGTTTGAGAACATGGCAGCCCACGCGAGCTGTGTGAAAGGTTTCACGTGACGGATGTTTCGGGCGCTTCGGGTTACGCTTTTTTCGCCTAGGACATACTGCCTAAGGTCTGGATCGTAGTGAATGTTCTCCGTGGAGCGGCTGGGCATGGTGATTGTGGGGAAGACCCCGCTGTCCAGTTGGTCGTAAATTTGTGTGCCTAGCTTCTTTAGGCTACCCATTATTTCGTGTTTCTTCTCGGCAATAACGCCTTTACTTTTCTTCTGTGTCATATTTTTGCACGCTCTTTATCAATTTTTGAATGTCAGGACGTTTCTCTTTTCCAGCGAGAATCGTGGAAAACTCTGCGATTCTTGGCAGGTATTTGGCGAAAACGCTGAGCCGCCGTTTCTCCCTGTCGACGTGTTCGCGTTTGGACAAGAAATGTTGAAGTTGACGGCTCACCTCGCGCAGCGCGTTTGCCACTTCGCGTCTGACTTCGGGTCGGTCTGATATGAACTCTTTGCCGACGGTTTTGTATGGCACTTTGGTGCTGCAGATGTGCACTACAATGGCGATGGGCATGTCAGGGGAAACCTTGTATCTGCGCCAGTTCATGGAGTTTATCACTCTGTATGAGACGTCGCTTGCCTCATCGTAAAGCAGCGGAATCTTGTTGGCGAAACGGTAGATGACGAAGCTTCCTTTCTTGGGAATCTCGCCGCCGTAGGCAATGCCCATCTCGATGATAAACGGGTGCCCCGCGTAAGTTGAAGGCTTGCGTTGATTCACAACCAGGTACTCGGGGTTTAGCTCCTTCATGATTCCAGCTTTCAAAAGTTCTTCCCCTAAGGGAGACAAGCAGCTGGCGTCAGGCGGCAAGAACTCCTTGAACTTCTTCAAGTGCTGCATCAGTTTAACAACTTCCTGATGCGAAAGCTTCTTCGGGTTCTTCGATGGGTTTATGCCGCTGAACTCCAGAAACTTCTTCGCGGTGATGTCGCCGACTCGGTGAAAATGAAATTTCAAAAACTCCTGCATGTTCTTGTACGGCGTCACTTGAATGAGCCGCTGGAGAAGTTCTACGTCAACGCCGTATGGGTGCGGCTCGGTTTCTTTTGGCGGGTCAGGCATGTCCGTGGTAGCCCTATTAAACTTGTAAAGCCTGCCCTTCGGATCCACAAACGTCAAGTTCGCGTAGGGGTTCACCATAGCAGTCTGCTTGAAGTACTCCAGAATCTTGGGTCGAGCCCGCAGGTAGTCGCCTTCAAGGGTGAATTCCACGATGGTTCCGCGCCACTGTTCCTTGTTTATGAGCACTTTGCGGTCGAGGATTATGGGGCGGTTGCGCTGAATATCCATCATGAGCTTAAAAGAGTAAATCTTGGCGGAGCCGGTGCTTGAAGTTACGTAGGCAGGCTGATGCGTCATGATCTGCCCGTAGAGCACGGCCATTTTGCCGCCTAAGCCGAAGGTGCCTCTCGTCTGCTTCAGCTTGTACTTTGAACCGAAGAGAACCTGACCGAAAGCTGAAGGAATGAACCGAGGCTGTATTCCAGAACCGTTGTCTTCGACTCTGAGCTTGTAGATTTGAGTGTCTTGGCTTGCTTCGCCCTCAAAAGAGAGACGCACGTAAACGTCTGGCGGTATCTTGAGGCTTTCTGCAGCATCCAACGAGTTCTCCACAAGCTCCCTGATCGCCGCGAATATGGCTCTGGAAGGGTTAGTGAAGCCCGCAATGTCGCGGTTACGGTAGAAAAAGTCGGATGCACTGATTTCTTCAAAGGTTGCTGTTGCCACTTTTAGCCTCCACCACTTTAATCCTTTCTCATCATGATTCGCTTACGTTATGTTTACGCTTATTCTTTAATTTAACTCCGCTGTTCGCAGAAAATCAAGCGAAGAGGTCAACACCAGACAGCATTTTTCTCATGAGTTAAAACCAGATAGCTCATTTTTGCTGCAGACGCGTATAATAGTATTCACCAATCTTCTTCTGGAAACTGTCAAGTTTTGAGCCTTCCTTGTTAACCCTGGGGCGCCGAGTCACCGAGTCTCTGCGGAACGTGACATCCATATCTTTCAAGAACACATTCATTCCTTTTCGCAGTGTTGTAGGCGGATTCGCAGTGCCGTTCACACCGGGGTCTCCGCTGAAAACCATAAGCCTGTCGGCGATGAAGTCTTGAGTAACCACGTCATGCTCCACGACGAACGCGGGCACGTTTTGGGCTTCAATTATCCGTCTGAGGGCGCGCGCCATTTTCAGCCTTTCCTCCACATCCAAGTAGGCGCTCGGCTCATCCAGCAAAAACAAGTCAACCTTGCGAGATAAGCAAGCGGCAACCGCGACCTTCTGCAGTTCTCCACCGCTGAGTTCCATGACGTTTCTGTCCAGAAGCACGTTAACGCTTAAAGGCTGAAGAATCTCCGTCTTGTACCAGCTTGACGTAAAATTTTCCTTAGCCACGCCCATAAGAAGTTCCTGAACTGTGCCTTCATATTCCGCGGCTATGTACTGTGGCTTATAGCTCACCGTCAACTCGCCAAACTTCTGCTTATCATCCGTCTCCTCAAGTCCAGCCAGAATCTTCACGAAAGTTGTCTTCCCAATTCCGTTCGGTCCCAGAATGCCAATAACCTCACCTCGCCTAATTTCCCCAGGCTCCACAATTAGTTGGAATTCTGCAAATTTCTTCTCCATGTACTTCCAAGCCAGCAAGGTCTCGCCAGCACCCACGCTGACGCTCGGCGGTTTTTCGTGGAAAACGATGGATTCCTTGCGGAACAGGATGTTCTCGTCGGGAATATAGCCTTGCAGGTAAATGTTTATGCCCGTTCGGACGCCGTGAACGTGCGAGACAACGCCGTAGACCGCTGGCTCCCCATAGAACACGCATATCTGATCCGACAAGTAATCGATGATGGCTAAGTCGTGTTCCGCCACGATTATCGTTTTCTGCTGCTCCTTCAAGCTCCGTATGGCTTTGGCAACCTGCAGTCTCTGCTTCACGTCCAAGTAGCTGGACGGCTCGTCAAAAAGGTACACGTCAGCCTCGCGACTTAAGGCGGCAGCCACCGCCACGCGCTGGAGTTCCCCCCCGCTTAGCACCTCTAAAGGTCTATCCCAAACCTTCTTAAGCTCAAGCTCCTCCGCAAGTTCGCCTAATGCGCCTCTTTCGTCCACCTTCTCCAGAAGCTCACTGACTTTACCCGAAACGGCTTTCGGAATCTTGTCCACGTACTGCGGTTTATGCGAAACCTTGAGTTTGTTCTCGCTCATTTTCTGGAAGTATTCTTGAAGTGTCGAGCCTCGATAGTGCTGGATTAACGTGCTCCATTCGGGCGGATTCTCAAAGTCGCCTAGGTTAGGTTTGAACTCGCCCGACAAAACCTTCAGGGTGGTGGTTTTACCTATGCCGTTTTGCCCCAGCAAGCCTAAAACGATGCCAGGTGAAGGCGTGGGCAGCCTGAAAAGCTTGAACGCGTTGGGTCCGAAACGGTGGCTGCAGTCTTTCTCCAGCTCGTCGGGCAGGTTTACTATGCTGATGGCTTTGAAGGGGCATTTTTTAACGCATATACCGCAGCCGCTGCAGAGCATTTCGGAGATTACGGCTTTGTTGCCTTCCACGCGTATGGCTTCTACGCGGCTTCGCACCATAGGGCAGAAGCTTACGCACAGCTGATTGCATTTTTTCACTTTGCATCTGTCAGCGTCCAGTACAGCAATTCGGGTCATGGTAAACTCGAAATATTGATGTCAACTAGTAAGTTATAAACATGGACCTGGAAAAACACGTGAAAATAATGGCGAAATTGACATAGAAAAGAAAAATGTAAAAAGTACTATTTTTTCGGGTTGGTTACCACTCCTCTTCTTCCCATTCTTCGTCTTCGCCTTCTTCCCATTCCTCGTCTTCTTCAAACACCATTCTTTTTCACCTCCACGCATAGTTAGATGTAGTGTAACGCGGTCTGGAGCGGTTTAAACATTTTCATTCGTCAACTGTCGTAGTCTCGTTTGCAAAGTTCCAAGATACCCCGCGTTTTCTGTCCTAATCTTCTCTAAACGATAAACGCCGCAGAGTGCCCTCTGGACAACCTCCCTTAAGCAGGCGTCTGAAACATCAAAACTGATAAATCCGCGGCTGACAATTCTACTGATGGGATGATGTGAGGCGACGGCTTCGAGCGTCAAGCTGTGAGAAAAGCCAAAAACCTACACTGACCCAAAAACGTAGTGTTGAAGCTGAAAAACTTGCTTAAAGATTTTAACCTTTTAGCCACAACTTCGCGTGGAAACGAGAAACAGATGTGCAATGAACTAAGCTACCTGCTTAAGGATGTGCTAGGGGACCCTGCGCCCATGGTTTCCAAGACTGGAATCAGAGGCTTGGTTGCCGCTAAAACCTCGCTAAACCCCTGCGAAGTCATAGAAAAATTCCGCGCCATCGTGCAGGAGCGCCCCTACGAGTTTCGCTACGCCCTCAGGGTCATTCCTGTGGAAAGAGTTGTGCCCACCGATTTAGACGAGGTAAAAAGTGCCGCTTCGGAGCTTGCCGCGAACATAGGGAAGAACGAGACGTTCAGGGTTACGGTGGAAAAAAGGTTCACCAGCCTTCACACCCGAGACTTCATTGAAGCCGCCGCGGCGATTGACAGAAAAGTGGACTTGGAAAATCCCGACAAAATTTTGCTAATCGAAGTCGTGGGTGGATTAACAGGCGTGTCCCTCATAAAACCAAACGCGGTTTTAGCCGTGGTGAAGGAGAAGATGCTTTAAGCCTAAAGCTGAGTGGACAGTAAAGCGGTTCTCTCGATAACGAGGTTCACCAATGCCTGCGCGGCATCTTTCTTATCCACCGCTTCAAGTTCTTCAGCGGTTATTCCGAAGGCTTTGCGTATGCTTCGGGTCTTTTCCCGTGTAAGTTCAAGAACCGTCTCGTCGGGTTCCGCGCCGACGCGTTTCGAGACCGCGGAAAGGGCGGCTTTAACGGAATCAGGGTTTGCGCCGATTATAACCACCGCCACGTTCGCCGAGGCGGATTTGACGCCTGTGAGCTGTAGGGCTTTGCGTATCTGGCGTTGCGCCGAAGCGTAAAGCATAACCTCCATCGCCAAGCTTTTTGAAATGTTACGTTCGTTTCTGAAAGCTAAAAGCGCGTTTAAAACCGCAAAGTACAGGTGCTGCCACGTAGCCACCAAGTCAGCGTCGAAGAGCTGAAGCGAAGCCTTTTGCGGGGTTGCTTCGCGGGCTGCTTTCACGAATTCTTCCGCGTCCTTGATACTGACGTTTCCGAAACCTGTTAGCTCCACGTATCTTTCAGCTTCCTCAACGTACCTTAGCATTTTCTATCCTCAAGCACTTCTTTAAGAACCTCTTCAACCAGTTGCTTAGGCAAGCCAGCCTTTACAAGTTTCGCAGTTTCAACCGCTATGGCGCTTTTGTTTTCCACGATTTTTCTGACGGTTTCCTTCGTATCCCATGGAAAAACCACCCAACTGCGGGTTCCCTTCTCATAGTAGTCAGGCTTGGTTACGCTAAAGGGCTTAGCGTACACGGTGGCAATTCGAACCTCTCGCGCGCCCTGTTGCAGAACACGCTCTCTAGCGAGTCGTATACTTTTGCCGCTGTCGACAACATCATCAACCAGCAACGCTTTTTTGCCCGTCACACTCCCGGAAACGCTCTGGGTTAAAACTGGCTCTTTTCGGGTTTCGGCAACACCCAAGTAAAACTCAACTCCAACAGTGGCAAGACTGGAGATTTCGAGAAGGTCAGATAAGACTCTGGCGGGAATCCAACCGCCCCTTGTGACGCCAACGATTATGTCGGGTTTGAAGCGGCTTTGGCGAATTTTTTCCGCCTGCCTCAGCAACATGGCGTATATTTGGTTCCAGGTTGGTGCTTCAAACTCTGCTTCTGTTTTCAAGGTTACGCCCCTTTTTTTAGATGAAAACGGGTGAAAGCTATAAGTTTATCATCGAAAACGGTTTTGCGCTTCATTTTTTGGACAATAATTTGCGTTATGATGAAGACTCCACGGCTACGTCGAAAGTGGTGCCGGTCACATGGTGTATCTGGGAGTTGCCTAATTCAACAAGAAACGTGTATTTTCCAGCCGGCGCCGCTTCTGCTACGTGCAATGTCAAAACGGAGGTTACCGTGTCGTTTGATTCCAAAACTATTGGGTTGACGGTGAATGTGGCGCTGAACAGTTTTTCTTTAGTGGTCGAAGAATCCAAAGGCTCGTTATCGTAGGTTTGCAGGATGAGGCTTAAGGGGATCTCCGTTTCGTTCATGTTCAGCGACGTGAGTGTAACGTTGATGTGGGTTACGCCGCCTTGAGTGGTGTTCAGTTGCCCAGTTGGCGCTAGCTTCATATCCACTAATGGTGTGGTTTCGTTGAGTAGTGGCGACGGAGCGTTAGATGTGAGAAAATAGTAGGCGCTTATAATCGTCACTACGATTATTACGGTGGCTAGGATTGCAAGTTTTTTCATGATTCCCAGTTTTCCTATGGTTGTAGAAGGAATAATACGTTTCGGCACAGAAAAAGTTGTGAGGCTACTATCGGCTTGTTCTTCGCACCATAACTGTCTGAACTTGACTTACGCCCGTTATCTTCTCAAGCTCAGTTTCAAATTCGTCTACGATGCCCGTTTTATCTTCGGGAAACGTCACTTGCACTAGAAGGGCTTTCAATCCAAAAGCTATGGGTTCTTCTCCGTAGCCTTCAACAGCAGAGGATTCGGGTAGGCAGCTTTCCACTTTCTTTTTCAAGTCATCAAAGCTTTCCACTATGTCTTCTGGAAAAACTTTGTAAACGACTTTTATGGTACCCATCAATCAGTCGCCTCTTATGGGCCTATGAAGCCGCATTTTGGACACTTGTAGGTACGGCCGAACTTGCGGCATTTTCCACAGCGCTTTATCTGTATTTCTCCGCAGTTAGGGCAAAGAAATTTTGTTGCCTCTGTTCCCGGCTGGATGGGTTTACCGCAGCTCGTGCATGTGACGAGGGACAAGGTTGTTCCTTCGGACATCAGGTTTATCTCCGTGACGGTTCTCTAACACAGGTCTTACTTATATCTGCTATGCTTGCCATCCTGAAAAAGCACAGACCTAACAGACTTTACGAACACTGCAATGGTCTACGTAGCATATTTGCCGTCTATTAGGATCCTAATAGCCAATCAATGCAGAAAACCATAGAGGGGGTAGGTCCCTATTGGCGTTTTTCACAACCAATAACATGAAGAAAACAGCACACGGCGCTTCTCACACAATTCAAGCAACCTGCTTCAAATAAGGGGGGTTATCAACTGCCCCAAGCATAACAGTTCTTATCCGCAGACTTGCACTTTAACAGCGCAATTCAACTCTTACAATCATTTATTGATCATGAGCGCAAACGGAAACACGCTAAATAATTTATATATATACAAAAAGCAATGAAGTAGCAGAGGATAACATGGCATTAGGTGACCTCGTAACCATAACAGCGATAGTGTCAGTGGTGACCATCGCCATTCTAATCGTCATCTACGCCATGCGAAAACTGGGAAAAACACCCACAAAAACTCCCCAAAAACCCGAAGAACCAAACCTCACAGGCTTACCATTCAAAATCACCAAAAGCATACAATCAAACGACGCATCCCAAGCAAAAAACGAGCTACGCATCCTGGACTTAGAACGGGAAATTCTAAGCGACTCCATAAGACGACTCTACGAAGCACACGCAGAAGGAAAAATCAGCGAACAAGAACGCGAACGCCTAGCCAGCAGCTACAAAAACCGCATGATGGCAGTCAAAGACTCCATGGCAAAAGACGAAACAATCGTGGCTCTGCACGAACTTGAAGGCATGCAAGAAGACCTAATGAAACTTTTCAGCGAACGCTTCGGAGACCTAAGCACAAAAGTCGAAGAACTCCGATCAAAAATCGACGTGCAACCCATCAAAGAAATACCCGTCAAAATGCCCAAACCGCAAACGCCCGAAGAACTGGAAACAGGCGACGAAGAAGAAGAGGAAGAAGAAGAAAAAGGCAAACCCAAAAGAAAGAAAAAAGCACCAGCAAAACCAAGCCCAAAAACCGAAGCGGAAAAACGAATAGAAGAAATCAGAAACGAAGTAGAAAAAGTACTAGACAAACTGGGACAGATGGAAATTGAATCCTAAACAAGCAGAAGAAGCCAAGAAAAAAGCAGCCTACGCAGCCGTCGAACACGTCAAAAACGACTTCACCGTAGGCTTGGGCAGCGGAACCACAGCCGCCTACGCCATAAAAGCGTTAGGCGAAAAAATAAAACGCGAACACCTAAACGTGCTTGCCGTGCCAACCTCCTACCAAGCCTTCCTTTTAGCAGTCCAACATGGAATCACCATAACCACCCTTGAAGAACATCCAACCCTTGACGTAACCATCGACGGCGCAGACCAAATAGACCCAAACCTAAACCTGATCAAAGGCATGGGTGCAGCACTCGCCAGAGAAAAAATCGTAGCCTCAACATCAAAACACAACATCATAATCGCCGACGCAAACAAAAAAGTCACAACCCTCGGCCAGAACAATCAGCCCATACCAGTGGAAATTCTCCCGTTCGCCATAGCCCCAGTACAGCGCAGAATAATGCTTGCTGGCGGAAAACCAATCTTAAGAGAAGCAAAAAACAAGCTAGGACCAGTAATAACAGACAACGGAAACGCACTCATAGACGCCTACTTCGGAACCATAAACAACCCCGCAGAACTTGAGAAGGAGCTGAAACTTATTCCCGGCGTAGTCGAAACCGGACTGTTCATCAACCTGGCAGACGTCGCTTACGTTGGAACCGCTTCTGCCGTTGAGAAAATCGAGAAACAAAGAAAATAGCGCCCTGTAAAGCATCATTTAGAGTTTTTTGCGCGTGTTGAAAGAGAAACCTCACAATAAGTATTAAATCTTCAGCGTAGTATAGCATTTGAACATGGCGAAACATGACGTTATTGACCTTTCCAAGAAACAATTAAGCGACTACGTTTTTCTGGAAACGTACTCGAAATGGAAGGAATTCACCGATTTTCTGGATAAGCAGAACCTTAGACCCTACTGCTATCAACAGAGGGAAAAAGACTACACTTGCTGGTATGTCGGGTTCAAAGATGTGCAGAAACCCTACATTTTACACTTCAACATCACCCTAACGGGCTTGATGGTTTGGTTTAGACGACCCCAGTTTCTATCCAAGCGGGGACAAGAGAAAACCAAGCCTGTTGTTAACTACAGGTACATGCCAATTCATGATTTTGATGAAACTGAACAGAAAATAGTTTTCGACTATGTGAAAGCCATTGATGAACCCTTGCATGAAGGAAAAGTGGCGCTTGACAAAACGGACAAACATAAAAAATGCGAAGTAAAGCTTAAAGTTTCCACCGCTGCCTCTGCCACCTGAATCACAGGCTCAACAAACCGCTCTTTCAGCGTGTTAGGTCAAATCTTCATCCTTCTTAACTGGGGAAGTGACAAACTCCAGAAACTGCTTCCCCAAGCTTGTTGTATGACTGGCAAACATCCCGCTTCTGCCGGTTACAATAGTCATCGATTCCCAATCAGACGCAAGCCCCCTCGCTGACAAATCCCGAAACAACTGCCTTGCAAAAGCCTCTCTTTTTTCTAATTCAGGAAAAGCCGCGAAAAGGACCGACAAAGCAGTTCCCAAAGCATTCTTAGGAACGGGAATCGCACTTCGCGTAAGCCATTCTTCAGGGTTATCAAGAAATTTAAGGACCCTCAAGTGCCAAGGGGTTAATTCATCCACAAAATTAAGAAAAACATGATGCACATCTTCATCAACTAATGGAGAAGAAGCAGGGTTCAGAACCGCGCTACGCAGTGCTTCAAGCTTTTCTGATCGTGTACCGCTCGCAGCTACCACCGTTTTGACGACAGTTTCCTTTGGCCTTTCAATTCGTTGACGTGTAACGGGTTGCTTAGGCACCATAATTTTTTCGCGTTTAGGAACACTCTTTCTCTCGCTATCGCCATAAACAGAATAGGCTAACAGAAAAAGGGCAATACTGACGAAGAAGTTGAAACCTAAGGTTGCCCAAATCCAAAAAGGCACGTATCCACCTAATTGAAGAAGGGACAGCGCACCTGCTGCCGAGAGTAACAGTGCTATACTGAGAATGATAAGAGAAAACTGCAAATATCTTTTCATCAATCTTTCCAATCAGTTTTGATTTCATAAAAGAAGTATATCTAATTTTTCACTTTCCTTTGTTTCACAATCATTCAAGCAACTTGAGCAGGAAACAAAAAATTTGAAAAAGCAGCTTCACCAATTTCTGCTTTGTCTTCGCTCAGCAATCTTGTCTTTTACTTCCTTCAGACGTTCTTCTGAAAGATAGTACTTGCCGCCGTCAACCTCAACAAAAACGCCTAGCTGACCTAGTCGCCTCTTCATCCTTTCCTTGAATTCAGCTGGAAGCTCAAGTTCTTCGGCAGTTAATGCTTTTTCAGGACTTAAAGCGCCTTTCTTTCGAAACTTTTCAATAAGCTCCAGCAGATGCTCCCTTATCTCTCTGCGCCTTCTAAACATTCACTTCTCCCCTTACTGCTTGTATGTTAGTAATTGTTTTCTTTCAGGAATATAAGTTGGGTGACGGACCACTACATATTCTACATAGTCTACAGGGGCAATCACTAAGTAAGCATCCGATTTTTTCTCATGGGAGCTGGTGAGATTTCTTTAGCCTCAAAGAAGCGTTGGAATCAACAGAGCCACTTAGACTCCAATCCACCTCATCAGCTCCCCTAAACACAGATTTAACTTCATTTTGAAAGTAAAGTTTGCATAGAAGGCTCATGGAAGCCCAGCGCAGCATTCCAAATGAAAGAGATTTAATTCAAAGTGAAGAGAGTTACTTATCCACAGGCTTCATTGGTCTATGCTTAATGGATTAAAGAATTAAAGTTTCCTTAGAACAAAATTTTTTTAATAAGAAATACACTCACGGCAGAAATAATGAGAAATAATTTGAAATGCCGATCTATATGGTTTTGTCTGAGTTTGTATTCCATTCTTCTATAAGCAGTTGCTTCTTTTCATTATTGAAGCTGATTTTAACATGCACCTTAGAATCAAGCTTCAAGGGAAAAGGAAACATGGAGTCTTCAGCTAGCTTTGATGGGAGATAAATGAAGTGCCTATTCTGCGTATTCCTAAAATATCGTCCCTTGCCTTCAGAAACCAAATGAATCACCTTTTAGTAATTTCAAAAGTTTTATTCATAAAGTTTTCCAAACATCCAAGAAACATTAAAATTCTGGAGTAGGCGTGCGATTATGTTACATAAACAAGCCTGATTTAGGTTTTATAGCCTGTATTTGTCTCTATTGGATTGGGTTATATCATGTATTGGATTCTGAACGCATATGCCATTAGACAAATAAACAGAAATGCTAACGCAAATCATAAAATCTCAAACAGAGAAATAGTTCCTTGGGCGGAAAAGGGGGACAAAGTTGAAAAAAAGGAAAAATAGCCATTCCAATATGCATAGCCGTTCTCTTAATTGCCTCAGTTGGCATTTACTTGACATTGATTCATGAAAAACCTGAACCAAGTGTTTTAGAGTTTTTCTCATTGGATAAAATAGCAAGTAATGCAACAGGACTTTGGGAAGAACTCGGCAATCTAACAATCAGATATAATGGGAATAAAACATTGCAAGACATGCTTTCAGTCCAAGTCCATTATGAAGACACAGGTCAGGAAGTATGGCGAACTCAGACTTACTTGTTTATTGAGCCTGGATGGAATATCACTGGGACAAATGTTAATACAAAACGTAATTTTGTTGTAACATTGACTTACAAAGGTGAATTGATCCAGTTAACAAAATAGCAATATTACTTTTTTCAGTAAAGTTTTCTAGACGCTCCCTGATTTTGTTTTAATGGTCATTATAAGCATGAACAGCTCCAAGGGGACCGCCTAAACTTAGGCAGTGAGGTGATAAGTCAAAATGGGTAAAACAAAATGTGTTAAAGATTTCCGATGTGAAAAATGTGGCAATAGGGGACTTTTGCAGATTCTAACAGCAAAATATTCACGAGTTAGACATTACTCACATTTGGACCCAAATACCAAAAGACCCCAATTCATCTATCACAGAAACTCTATGGCTTATGTAACTGAAAAGCTGAGAATGTTATCTGCTAAATCTTTATCAAGCAGTTTAGAAACTCAGGTAATAGCTACTGGCATAAAAGTAGGCTCTGACCAAATTGGTCATGAAAGAACCATTGACCAAAATCTCAAAGAATCAAGCCAAAAACTGGAAAACAGCTTGTGCCGGGGTAGCCTAGCCTGGCTAGGGCGCCAGACTCATAATCTGGAGAGAAAAGGGACCAGACGCCCTAACCCAGAAGTCGCGGGCTCGAAGCTAGAAAAAAGCGAGAATCCCGCCCCCGGCACCACACACGAGCTGCAACCGCTCCCTTAAGAGTTATTTACTCGTAAGCCTAGTTTTGTGGCAGCCGTTTTGTGGTCATTCTTTAATTCAAGAGAGGAAGGAAATGAAGTACAAATGGATCGCTCTGACAGTCACAACGGTCGGAGTTCTGATGGTTGGCATCGACACGCGAATCGTCATTGTCGGTTTGCCTCAGGTAGCTTCGCAGCTACATGCAGACGCTGAACAAGCCATTTGGATAACGCAGTCTTACGTTTTAGCCAACACCGTGCTCCTGCTGCTCATCGGCAGGCTAGGCGACATCTTCGGGCGCGTGAGGATATACACTGTGGGTTTCGGAATCTTCACCATAGGCTCAGCCTTAACAAGCATAGGCATGAACCCGATTCAAGTCATCATTTTCAGGGCGGTTCAAGGCGTCGGCGCCGCCCTCGTTTTCACCAACAGCATCGCCATACTTACCGACGCCACCCCAAGGAACGAGCTCGGCTTTTCTTTAGGAATCAACCAAATCGCGTTCCGTTCAGGCGCCATAATGGGTTTGACGCTCAGCGGCTTAATCCTGTCTTTCTTTGATTGGCGCGCCCTCTTCTACATAAACATCCCAATAGGAGTGTTCGGAACGTTTTGGGCGCGAAGGCGACTCAGGGAAACCGTGGCGCTGGACCAGAAAGCCAAAATCGACTGGCTCGGATTCGCATTATTCACCACTTTCCTGCTGTGCCTGATGGTCGGCTTAACTCTCGGCGCCTACAGCCCGAGCCAGTTTAACACGCTTTACGTCCTGCTGTTCGTGGGCGCAATCTTTCTGGCGCTCTTCATAATAAGGTCAAGAAGAACAGCCCATCCGCTGATCGAGCTAGGCATTTTCAAGATAAGGGAAGTCACCGGCGGCATATTCGCCATGTTCTTCAACATAATCACCTGGACCGCCGTGCTTCTGCTGCTGAGCCTGCAGTTTCAACTCGTCTTGGACATGACGCCGTTGGAGGCTGGGATAAGGATACTGCCGTTCGAAATCGCGTTTTTAGCGGTTGGACCGTTAAGCGGCAGACTCTCAGACAGGTTTAACCGCATGCCCTTCATCCTATCGGGCTTAACCCTGAGCACCGTAGCCCTTTTTCTTTTTGCAACCACCAACCAGAACACCCCATATTTGCTTCTAAGCGTCTACATGGTACTTTTAGGAGTCGGCACAGGACTCTTCATCGCGCCCAACTTGCGGTCGGTTATGGGTGCAGTGCCCGAGCGGAGACGCGGTATAGGCTCGGCGCTTTTCACCCTGTTCGTGAACCTCGGTTTGACCGTGAGCCTCAACTTTGCCATACTGATAATGTCCCTAACCGCGCCCTACGAGGTAATCACGAGGATAATTTCCGCATTAAACCCAGCCTCGATTCCCTTGGCGGAGCGGCTGCTCTTCGTGGAAAGCCTAAGGAACACTTATCTGGCGTTCGGCGTAATCAACGCCCTCGCCATAATACCCTCGCTACTGCAAATAGACTTCAGAAAAAAGTCAATCCAAACAGAGGATGACCAGATCGAGGCGGTTGTGCCCTAAACGCTGTTAAAGCGTAATTGGAGCCTCGGGCGGCTTCGGTCCCGCGACCGCCGCCTTACCAAGGTAACGCTTTGGCTTAATTTGCTGAAAAAACTAAATATTACTAATTGCATATTCCTGTTCGGGTACCACTTTGAACTTTCAGTATTTTAAAAATAAATTGGAATTGCTCAAGCCTGATTTAAAAGAAAGGTTCAAAGTGAAAACCATAGGTCTTTTTGGCTCCTACGTGAAAGGTGAACAGAAAGACACAAGCGACCTTGATGTTCTGGTTGATTTTTACGAGCCTATTAGCCTTTTCAGGTTTATTGAGCTGGAAGATTTTCTAACCCAACAGCTCGGTGTTAAGGTTGATTTGGTTATGCGAGACGCTCTTAAGCCTAGAATAAAGGATAACATATTGAGTGAGGCAATTTACGTTTGAAAAGAGACTCTCGCCTGTATCTTGACGATATCATTGATGCCATAGAAAAGATAGAAAACTATGTTAACGGTCTCACATTTGAAGATTTTTCACAAGACAGCAAAACTGTCGATGCCATAGTACGAAACTTCGAAATTATCGGTGAAGCAACCAAGCGCATCCCTGCGGAAACCAAAGAGAAACATTCTCGAATCCCCTGGAAAATGATGGCGGGCACTCGAGACAAACTCATCCATGAATACTTCGGCGTAAACCCGCAGGTACTGTGGAAAGCTGTGAAAGAGGACATCCCGCCTCTAAAACGCTCGGTCAAGCAACTGCTTCAAAAAATGGACAAAGAACTCCAGCCACCGTAGATATCAGCTAAGAAGCGGAACCTCGAACAGGAGGGGAACTCACGTTACAGTTTTGCCCTCTTCAAAAAAACGTGTCAACTAAACCATGTTCAAAACTCTGCCAAAACAGCAGCTTGCCACAAACCGCACAACCACACAAACCCACAAAAACCCAAGAAGAAATAGTGCACAGCAACCCACCCACAACTACAAACAAAAAAGACAGAAATGGAGCCTCGGGCGGGCTTTGATCCCGCGACCATTACCTTACCAAGGTAACGCCCCACCAGGCTAGGCCACCGAGGCACAGCGATTTCTCTCTCAAAACAACGTGCGATATGAAATAAAGAGCTTGCGGTTTCGCGGCTTCAGTACCACTCCACAACCTACTATTTTTTCAGAGCAGTGCCATGTGCCTGTTGGAAATTAGGTTAGTTGTTTTAGTTCATTTTGCGAGATGGGGCCGATTCTGTACAGGACTTCGGCTTCGTGTCCGTCGTTTTCAAAATCTTCTTCTTTAAACAGCACTTTTGTTTCGCATTTTGTGTGCAGTAATTCGGCTAATTCACAGAAGTTTCTTTGGGATACTTTATTGGAGGGGTTAACGGTTCCTTCAAAAAACTTGGCGTTTGCCATTTTGATCTGATGCAGAAGCATGCGTTTTTGCAGGCCGCAGCCGCGGTAGTCTCGGTGAACCACGGTTTCCCAGTTGAAAAGCGTGTCTGTTCTGGACGGCGGGATGTACCCTGAAGAAAACGCGATTATCTTGCCGTCATGTTCCGCTACAATGCATGTGTCTGAAAAATCCTGGGCGAGGAGAAAATACGTGTACCGTGAATTTAGCCCAACATAGGGTCTGTTCGCCACAAGCAGCTTGTAAACTTCTTTCACATCTTCCACGTTTACATTCCTGATCTTGAAATTCAAGCCATCTCTGCTTTCAGACATCTGAGACACGTGCCGGGTTAACTGTTTTTGGCTCTTCGCTCTAACCTCGTGTTCCCGTTCGGAACGAGCGAGATGTCATCATTAGAGTCTGTTAACAATCTTTCAATACCTATCGATTTTGTTTCGTCAGCCTCATCCAACTTCAGCTGCAAAGCGCATTCATCGCAGTTTCTGTCGCAGAAAATCGGTTCATAACTGTCCGGCTCCTTGTACGTGGTGATTACGCCTTCGTAGTTTCTTAAAACAACTTTGTTCGTGGACCAAGAAATAATGTAATTCGGCATAATGGGAATTTTCCCCCCGCCGCCTGGAGCATCCACCACGTAAGTAGGCACGGCAAACCCGCTCGTGTGCCCTACAAGGCTTTCAATTATCTCAATGCCCTTTCCGATGGGGGTCCTGAAATGGGAAAGACCTTCTGAAAGGTCGCATTGAAACAGGTAGTACGGGCGCACCCTGTTTTGCACGAGCTTTTGATTGAGTTTTTTCATTATTCGTGGGCAGTCGTTTACGCCAGCAAGCAGCACAGATTGGTTTCCCAGCGGAATTCCCGCCTCTGCTAACTTTCTAAGTGCTTCTCGAGCGGAATGCGTGAGTTCTCTTGGATGATTGAAATGGGTGTTCAGCCATATCGGGTGATGTTTTTTCAGCATTTCCACCAGCTGATCGGTGATTCTGTATGGGAGAACAACGGGCATCCTTGAGCCAATCCTGATTATTTCAACGTGTGGAATTTTCCTTAACTCGGTCAGGATCCAATCCAAGTATTCGTCTGGCAGCATGAAGGGGTCCCCGCCTGAAAGCAGAACGTCGCGGACTTGGCGGTTGTTTTTGATGTATGTAATGCCTTTCAGTATCTGCTTCTTGGAGGGGATGTGGTTGGGGTCACCGACCTTTCTTTTTCGTGTACAGTGCCTGCAATACATGGAACATCGGTTGCTGACCAAAAAGAGAACGCGGTCTGGATACCGATGGGTGATTCCCTCAACAGGGCTGTCTTTGTCTTCATGTAAAGGATCGGACATCTCGCATTTTGAAATTCTAAGTTCAGCTGGATTAGGAAACGCCTGCTTGAATATCGGGTCATTGCGGTAATTTTCTTTTTCGATTAAAGAGGCATAGTACGGGGTGATTCTTACGGGAAATTTGCGGACGGTTTTTTCAAGCTCTTTACGTTCCTCTTCGGTGAACTCGATCTCGGTCAGCTTTTCAAAGGTAGCTATGTCTCGAATTGAATGAGCCAACTGCCATTTGTAGTCTTTCCAATTGCCGTCTGTTGTGTGTTCGCTCACGTTTTTCGCGATAGATTTCTGATAGGTGGTAAGGTTTTCGGGTTTTTTACTCACGATAACGACTCCAAATTAAAAACAAGCAACGATTTGATAGAAAGTGGCTATCCAATTCCAAGAGCTTGTTTTCAGTTTAACCTGCGTTACTTGCGGCTACTTATATATTTTTACGTCATGAAAGCGATGTTTTAACCTAAATTTGAAAAAAACTGGTTTCTGAGGCACCCCGCGTGGGTCTGGCCTAAAAAAAGGCGGCACACCAGCTCTTTTGCTCATAATAATTGCGAACATTTATTAGATGCCGACCGTAAAGCGGACAGTTAATCAAGCTTAGTGCCTTTTAGAATTATCGGTTAGGCCTGTAATACTTGGGTTTTAAGCTTACAAACTTAGGTTGCTGTGATTTGGGGAGGTGAGATCGTGCCAACACATGGTTCGTTATCTAAAGCGGGTAAAGTTAGAATGCAAACTCCGAAAACCGAGCCGACAGCGAAAAAAAGCTCCAAGGGTCCAAGAGTTAATAACCGCAAGTTATATCATAAACGTGTAGAATTATGCAGAAATATCGGCCAGTTCAAAATGGACGGGTACCGCCGCCGATAGGTCCTGCGGAAACTCATGAGAGGTTTACACTATACTCGGTGTGTGATGTCTTGAAATTAAGGTTGTTCATATCCAAGAGGAACGAGTTGAACGATTATTCACGTAAGGGTTACATTAGATTTGTCGTTGTTGACTTAGACAGGTCTAAAAAGTATCCGGCTAACTTCGTTTGCATATTGCCTAAAAACATCAAGCCAACGGGCAGCAAAGCCACCAAGTTTGAAAAAATGTTTGAAGATGAAAGTTTAGAGTTAGCCAAGAAACTTTTAAAGCATGCGCTCCGAGCAGAAGAGGATTGGGAGGTTAAAGCGGAAATCAGGAAACGCTTGGAACTGCTCAATCCAAAACCGCAAAATGGGAACCCGAGAAACCGACGCGCAAAATTCTTACGTAATAAATATTAGAGGACAATTGCGTATTTTTAACTCTTGATGGCGTGGCGGCGGGGGTCTCCCAGTCTGGTCAAAGGAGCAGGGCTTAGGACCCTGTCGCGTAGGCGTTCGTGGGTTCGAATCCCACCCCCCGCACTTTTTCGTGCACCCCCCGCAGTTTTTCGTGCGCACCCGAATATTTTGAGTATCTAAGAGGGAGAGTAAGAGAAACTACAGCTGAGAGCTACTGCACCAGATTAAAAGTCCTATCAAAGCTTGGAAACTTAGACAATCCAGAAAAGATGAAGACGCTGATCTGCACCTATCCTGTAAGCGAAGCAAGAAAGGAATTATTGACAAACGCATACGACTACTACGGCCGGTTCAAGAAAATGAGTTGGGATAAGCCCCGC
>Ga0307423_1000080_pt1 | contig 54932 bp, 45 predicted proteins | sample SalMarWE160310MG_FD_202154 | JGI IMG/M metagenome (GOLD analysis project Ga0307423, IMG submission 202154) | Salt marsh sediment microbial communities from the Plum Island Ecosystem LTER, Massachusetts, United States - WE1603-10 | ecosystem: Environmental > Aquatic > Marine > Intertidal zone >...
GGCGACACTTCGTAGCCGACCAGGCGGTCGAGGATGCGGCGGGTCTCCTGCGCCGCGACCAGTCTCTCGTCGATGTCGCGCGGCTCCGCCAGGGCGTTGCCGATCGCGCTGCCGGTGATCTCGTGAAAGACCAGGCGCATGACGGGTATTTCCGGCTTCAGCACCTCGAGGAGATGCCAGGCGATGGCCTCTCCCTCGCGGTCTTCGTCAGTCGCGAGATACAGCTCGGATGCGTCCTTGAGCTTCTTCCTGAGGGTCGTGACCTGCTTTTGCTTGTCCGCCGGAATCACGTAGAGCGGTGCGAAATCGTTGTCGACGTCGATGCCAAGCCGCGCCCATTTCGTGCTCTTGTACTTCTTGGGGATCTCGGCCGCGGAAGGGGGCAGGTCCCTGATATGGCCGATCGAGGACTCGACCACCCAGTCCGATCCCAGGAACTTGGATATGGTCCTCGCCTTGGCCGGCGACTCGACGATGATGAGTGGTTTTGGCTCCGTCATGCGGCCCATAGGAGAACGGACCCGGACCACATTGTCAAGCGGACGCCAATGGTCGGGCCGCACATCATCGCATCCGCCCACCCATCGGGCAGCCGGGACGGCTGCCTCACAAATCTTTCAGAATCGAAGACTTCGGGGTGGGAGGGTGGTACATCCGAAATCCGAAATCCGAAATCCGAAATATCACGCCCGGTGGTATCATCTCTCGGCGCTGCAACAGTTGGTGGAGCGCGTTACGACTGTGAGGGAATGAGATGGGACCCTGGCTGATCGACGTGACAGAACGTGCCGAGCTCGACCTCTGGCTCGAGGGCGGTCCGCCCTATCGAGCGGGCTCGACTGTGATGCTCATCCGCGGTGACGACCACAATGTCCGCAGCTTTCTCCCCAACGCGCTCGATGCCGCCAAGGAGGGCACGAAGCGCGTTGTGGTGTGGGTCAAGAAGGCGACCCTCCTCAGCGAAGCGGAGCAGAACGAGTTCTTCGGCAAAGGTGAGGGAGTGCTGGCCGCGGTGATCGGCATCGACGGCCGCCCCGGCGGATGGATCACCCGCGACCGATTGAGGGTCGAGGATGCCGTCTTCGCCTTTTCCGAAGCGGAGGACATCAGTGCCTGAGATCCCGAAGAAGTACAAACACCTCGAAATCGAGGACAAGTGGCGCCAGCAGTGGGACGCGTGGGGCATCTACAAGTGGGATCCCTCGCTACCCCGTGACCAGACATTTGTCGTCGACACCCCGCCGCCGACGGTTTCGGGCTCGCTCCACGTGGGCCATGTCTTCAGTTACACCCACGAGGACCTGTTGGTGCGCTACCAGCGGATGATCGGCAAAAACATCGCCTTTCCTATGGGTTGGGACGACAACGGCTTGCCGACCGAGCGCCGGGTGCAGAACCTCCTCGGTATTCGCTGCAACCCGCATCTGGCCTATGATCCCGATTGGCAGCCGGATCCCAAGGGCGGCAAGCGGAAGGAGATCGAGGAGGTCTCGCGCCGCAACTTCATCGAGGCCTGCGGTTTGGTCACCGAAGAGGACGAGAAGGCCTTCGAGCATCTGTGGCGCCACCTCGGGCTGTCCCTGGACTGGTCCGAGCAGTACGCCACTATCGACGACCACTGCCGCCGAATCTCGCAGCTCAGCTTCCTCGACCTGGTTGAGAAGGGCCAGGTCTATAACGTCGAGACGCCCAACATGTGGGACGTCGATTTCAAGACCGCGGTCGCCCAGGCCGAGGTCGAGGACCGCCCCCGCCAGGGACTGTTCTACGATCTGCGATTCGGGATCGAGGGCGGCGGCGAGCTGCTGATCGCCACCACCCGCCCCGAGCTCCTCGGCGCCTGCATCGCGGTTGTCGCCCACCCCGACGACGAGCGGTATCAGGAGCTCTTCGGCAAGAACGCCATCACCCCGCTCTATGGGGCGCGGGTTCCGATCGTCGCCGCCGACCATGCCGACCCCGAAAAAGGCACCGGCATCCTCATGGTCTGCACATTTGGTGACGCCATGGACGTCGAGTGGTGGAAGGCCTCGGGTCTGCCGGTCAAGCAACTTATCGGCCGCGACGGCCGGATCCTGCCGGCGATCTTCGGCGAGACGCCGTACGAAAGTGTTGACGCGGCGCTGGCCCAACGGTCGCACGACGAGATCGCGGGCCTTTTCGTCAGCCAGGCGAAGAATCGAATCGCCGAGCTCCTGGCCCAGGACGGCAGCCTCCCGGGCGGGGATGGCGCGGCGCTGGTGGGCGAGCCCCGACCGACCGATCAGATCGTCAAGTTCTTCGAGAAGGGCGACCGCCCCCTCGAGTTCGTGCCGACCAGGCAGTGGTTCATCCGCACCCTCGAGCACAAAGAGGCGCTCCTTGCCCAGGGTGACAAGATCCAGTGGCACCCGTCCCACATGAAGACCCGCTACACGCACTGGGTGGAGGGCCTCAACCAGGATTGGTGCATCTCGCGACAGCGCTACTTCGGGGTGCCGTTTCCGGTCTGGTATCCGGTCGGCGACGACGGCGAGCTCGATTTCGCTGGGCCCATCTACGCCGACAAGGAGTCCCTGCCCGTCGACCCGCTGACCGATGTCGCCCCGGGCTACACCGAGCAGCAGCGGGACCAGGCCGGTGGTTTCGCGGCCGAACCCGATGTCATGGACACCTGGGCGACCTCGTCACTGACCCCGCAGATCCAAAGCTACTGGGGGATCGACCCCGAGCGCCACGCCAAGCTCTTCCCGATGGACATCCGGCCCCAGGCGCACGACATCATCCGCACGTGGGCCTTCTCGACCATCGTCAAGGCGTGGATGCACGAGGGCGAGATTCCCTGGTACCACGTGATTCTGTCCGGCTGGATCCTCGACCCAGACCGCAAGAAGATGTCGAAGTCCAAGGGCAACGTGGTGACGCCTGACGATCTGCTGGTCGAGTGGTCATCCGACGCCGTCCGCTACTGGGCGGCGCGGGCCCGCCTCGGCACCGACACTGCCTTCGACCCGAGCGTCTTCAAGGTCGGCAAACGGTTGTCGACCAAGATCTTCAACGCCAGCCGTTTTGTCCTCATGCAGCTCGACCGTGTCGGCGGCGAGGTGCCGGGACCGGAGCACATCGCCGAGCCTCTCGATCTGGCGTTGGTCGAGCGGTTACGCACGGTCACCGGTCAGGCGACAAAGGCGTTTGACGGGTTCGATTACGCGGCCGCGCTGCAGGTCATCGAGGAGAGCTTCTGGCAGTTCTGCGACCACTACCTCGAGCTGGTCAAGCTCCGTTCCTACGCCGATGTGGACACCCCGGGTCGGCGCTCGGCGCTGGCCGCGCTGGGGCTCGGCCTCAACGTCTATCTACGGCTGCTGGCTCCATACATGCCATACGTCACCGAGGAGGTGTGGTCGTGGAGATTTGCCGGTGAAGACCGGGCGAAGAGCGTCCACACCTCGCCGTGGCCGACTGCCGTCGAGTTCGAGGCGGTGCCGAGGCCCGAGGTCGATGGCACCTTCGAGGCCGCGGTCGAGGTCATGACCGAGATCCGCGGTGCAAAGACTCTCGCCCAGAAGAGCCTGCGCTGGCCGGTTGCGACCCTCGCGATCGTGGGGCCGGAGGCTGCACGCGCGGCGCTGGCGCCGGTGATGGACGACATTCTCCGCGCTGGCAATGTGGTCGACGGTGGCCTCTCGCTCGCCGACGGCGACGCGCCCGAAGGAAAACGCTTCGCCATCACCATCACCCTCGGCGAAGAGGAAGGCGCGTAGAGATGTGAGGCAAGATCCGGGGCTTACGCCCCGGGCTATCCATCTGTCGCCACCTCCGGTGGCTTTCAACAAGTCTTGTTGTTCTCTTCCCCGGGACTGACGCCCCGGCTAAGCATCTACCGCGCCTCCGACGCTGAACAAAGCCCTATCCGTAATGAACCGCGTGTTGGCGTTTGTGATCTCCGAACTCGTCCTGCGATGAGCCGCGCAAAAGCATCAGCGGTTTCTGAACTCGCCACGTGATGAGCCGCGGAGCGGCGGCAAATGCTTAGCCTGGGGCGTGAGCCCCAGGTTGGCAGTCACCAAAAGATCTCTAGCCCCGGAGGGGCGACAGATTTATGCCCGGGGTGTGAGCCCCGGGGAGGTTGACTACGACCCCGGGATGAGGACAACCGGCGCCGGCATGATGTTCCACGTAAAGCCCGACAGCCCCTCGGGATAGGTGTAGAGCAGCTCGCGCTGCGGCTCACCGTCGACCCACACATAGCGGTTGATCTCGCCGTCGTCGTCGTTGGCGACATAGAGCTCGTCGATACCGTCACCGTCGAGGTCGGTCAGGATGGACGCGTGCTCGAAACCGCCCGAGTTGCGGTCGATCGAGGAGATCGACCACTCCGCACGCGGATCCTCACCCGGCCGCAGAAGCCACAAACCGCTCTTGTTGGCCGCGGCCACCATCTCCTTGACACCGTCACCGTCGACGTCGCCCGCGGTCAGGAAGCGGGTCAGGGTGTCGCCGAGGCTGGTGATCAGCATGCCCCCGGTGGGATCGGTATCGGCGTCGAAGCGCAGGATCTCGACCCGGCCGCCGGCGACCGCCTCCACCGACACGTAGAGCTCGTCGGTGCCGTCACCATCGACGTCGTCAACCAGGATCTCCTTGGCGTGACGGTCGCCGAGGTCGGCAACCACGGTCCGACCCTCTCCGAGGGCGGGCACGTAACGCGTGACGAAGCCCGGCTGCGGTGTGCCGTCGAGCTTGTTGGGCAGGCTCGGGGTGGCGTAGATCTCGAGCACGCCGTCGCCGTCGAGATCTCCGACCTCGACCTCATGGACGAAAGTGTTGGGCTCGGCGTCGATCTCGGAGACCGTGAAGCCGCCGCCGGCGTCGCCGTAGAGCACCGCAACAACGCCCTGATCGTGTGTGGCGACGACGATGTCGGTGAAACCGTCACCATTGACATCGGCCACCTCGAGATCGCGCATGCGGCTGAACTTACCGCCGAAGTCCTTCTCCCAAAGCGTCTTGGACGATCCGTCCTTGCTCCACAGCTTGACCATCGCCCTGGTGCCGCCGGCGGTGAGGATGCCCGCGTCACCGCCCTCCGGCGCGAAAACCATCGCCTTGTGGAAGACGTTGCTGTCCTTGTCCTCGATGAATCGGTACGACCAGGCGGTGCCGTCGTAGGTGATGATGCCGAGCCGGGCCGGTTGCGGGACGGGTCCCGAAGGACCGCTCTCGAGCACCGCGAGGCTGAGCAGCAGCCCGTTGGCCATCGGCTCCGCCGCCGGCGCCTTTGCGCAACCGGCAAGGGCCGCAATCAGGGGAAGAACCAGGACAAATGCTATGAATCGACGCATTACTTTCTCCGTTCGTCGGATGTTGGTCGGTTCGCTGAAATCGCGAGCCGGACGGTATGGTAGCGCATTTCGAATTCGGAAGTCGGAGTTCGGAATTCGGAAAGCCGCCCACCCACCCACAGAATTTCGGATTTCGAATTTCGGATTTCGAATTTCCCGCCCGCCCCCCTTGAGAACATGGGCGGGTGGGAATTCCGAATTCCGAATTCAGAATTCCGAATTTGCCGCTGCGTGGCGGCGGCTGCGTGCTAAAATCCGCTGCTCGGAGGGTGTTGCAGTTATGAAACAGAATAGCGTTCTGAATCGCTTCATGGTCGCCATCTCGGTGTGCAGCCTCGCGTTCGTTCTGCTGATGTCCTGCGGCGGTGACAAGGCTGAGGAAAGCGGTGTCGTTGTCGGCGCCCACCCGGTCATCATCATCGCCCTCGATGGTTTGCGGGCCGATGCTCTCGGCAGTTACGGAGCCCCGGCCGCGACCCCTGCGTTCGACGCCCTGGCCGCCGAGTCGGTGCGTTTCGAGTGGGCGTTCGCCCAGGCGCCGCAGTCGGAGCCGTCGCTGGCCACCCTCTTCAGCGGCCTCTATCCGACCACCAACGGGCTCAGGGCGCCGGGGGACTCCATGGCTGACGACGCAACGACCATGGCCGAGGTCCTGAGCTCCGCCGGCTACTCGACCGCGGCGTTTGTCGAGGGCCAGCCGGGCAGCGACGACTACGGCCTCGCCCAGGGCTTCGACTCCTACCAGACGGTCTCCGACCCGGGGGCCCAGGCCACCGAGTGGATGCGTGCGCACGCAACCGAGAACTTTCTCCTCGTCCTCGCCGGCTGGTCCAACCTCGCCCTCGAGCAGGTGAGTGCGCTGCTCGACGGCTCAGGCCGGCCCGAGGGCATGGACCAGCGGGTGACCGAGGTCCTGGCCTCGCGAGCCACCGATCAGCCGATCAACTTCGATCACGCCGACCTCGCGTGGGCACGCGCCTGGTACGCGGCCAGGATCCAGGTCATCGACTCACTCCTTGACGGGTTCCTGGCCGAAATGCGCGGCCTCGGGCTCGACAACCGGGCCACCCTGGTCGTGCTCGGCAGCAACGGCTTTGCCCTTCAGGAGCACGGCGACCTCTTTGGAGAATCCCTCTATTCGCCCGTCACCCACGTACCGGTTTTCATCCGCTTCGCTGCCGGCTCCGAGGTCCGCTCGGTCTCCAAGGTTGTCGAGGTGGTCGACCTGATGCCGACGATTCTCGACCTCACCGGCCAGCCCGTTCCGCTTGGAGTCCAGGGCTCGAGTGTCCTGCCGATCCTCGATGGCGCCGGCCATCCGCCCTACGTCGCGTTCGGCGAATCGCCGCAATCTGGCGGCGAGCGCTTCGTGGCCCTCGGCGGGATGGGGATGGTCAGCGGAATCGGCGGCGATGGCGCACAGCTTTTCGATCTCATGACCGATCCGTTGCAGCTCAATGACCTCGCCGCAGCCGAACCCGACAAGCTCGGCGTCATGATCCGCAACCTCGAGGCGTGGGAGAAGATGGTCTCGATGGCCTCTCTCGATCCCGCTCTCCGCACCGAGGGAGATCTCGACGAGGACACCCTGAAGCAGCTGAAGAGCCTGGGGTACATTCAATAGCGCCCTGTCGTCCCGAGCGAGCGAAGCGAGTCGAGGGACCCCCCGAATTCTCCGGAGAATGTCGAGGAATAGGTGAACTCCTTGGCTTCGGGGGGTCCTTCGACTCGGCCCCGGTGGCCTCGCTCAGGATGACAGAGCGTTCGTCAGCCGCGGAAGATCGAGCTGCCGACCATCTGCTCGGGCTTTTCGATCCCGAAGAACTCGAGGATGGTCACCGGCAGGTCGAGAATGCTGGTGTTGGCCCGGGCGACTTTCTGTGACGAGAGCAGGGTGCCGGGCACGAGGTCGCGGGCCATCGAGTGGTCGCCGGACCAGGCCCAGGGGTTGAGGTCGATGGTCGGCTTGCCGGTCGAGCCGAGGACCGAGGCCGAGGCGTTGCGGTAGCCGGGGGTGTAGCCGACCAGCAGCTCGGGCATCATCGGTGTCGCCGGACCCACATACATCTCTTCGCGGCGGTAGACCTTGGCGATCGGGCGCTGGCCGGTCTCGAGGTCGACGACGCCCTCGAGCTCACGGGCCAGGCGAGTGGTGATCTCCTCGACCTTTTCGGGCGGCACGATGCCCTGGCCCTCGCGGCCCTTGAGGTTGATGTAGAGACCGTTGAAACCGACGCCGTAGGCGACACTCTGGCTCCAGTCGACGTCGAAGATCGAGGTCTCCTCCTTCGTCGCGGCACTGTCCTTCAGCACCAGGTAGCCGTTGTCACGCAGCCAGGTGTTGAGGTGGAACTGGCGCGCGAACTGGGCGAAGCCGTGATCGGAGCAGATCAGGAGCAGGGTCCTGTCGTCGACCGCCGGCAGCACCTTTGCGACCAGCTTGTCCATCTCTTCGTAGAGGTGGGGGATCCAGCCGGCGAAGCGGACGTCGGACTCGAGGTGCTTGGGGTGGGTCTCATCCATGTTGCGCCACAGCATGTGGAGGTCCTGGTCAGTCGACGAGACATAGAAGTAGAAGAGTCCGCTGTCGAAGCGCGACCACTGGTGATCGAAGAGCGCGATGCGCTCCTTGAGGATGAGCTCGGCCTGGCCGACGTACTCCTCGTCGTTGATCACCTTGTGGTCGAAGGCCTTCATGTCCGACGGCAGGCCCTTGGTCCAGAAGGCGCCGATGTCGCGCGCGATCTCGGCCCCGAACTCAGCCGGGTAGGTGACCGGCGCCGCCTGCGCCGATGGATCGATGTTGATCGGCGTCACGTAGAGCTGGAAGTGCGGCGCGATTTCCTTCAAGAGGAAGCGCGCAATGCCCTGCACCGAGCCCATCACCGGCAGCAGGTCGAAGGTGACGGTGACCCACGGTGAGTACTCGCCGCGTTTGAGAAGGATGCTCTGGCCCTGGATGTCGATCCGCGCGCCGTCGGCCTTGGGGTCGAGGTAAACGGTAAAGGGAATCTTGGCGGTGTTGGCGTAGGGGTCCGAGCTGGTGTCCTTCAGCGTCCTGAGTGAGTTGACCGGCCCCAGCAAATTGGAGCGGACCACATTCGAGTTGACGTCGACGTAGAGCACCTCGCCGCCCTCGAGGTTGGGGTAGTCCTCGAAGGGATCCGACGTGTAGTAGGTGAAGACGCCGTAGGAGTCGACTAGGTCCGGAGTGCCCATGCCGGCGATCGCCTTGGTGGCGGTCTCCTCGACCGGGAAGTTGGTCGGTATCTTGGAGATCCAGGCCGGGATGTCGCGCTCGGTGAGGTAGGCCCAGAAGGGCTTGCCGCGGCGGAGATTGACGGGCCCGCCGCCCTTGATCGGCAGGTGGACGTCGCCGACCGAGATCGTGAGATCGGGCTCGGTGTTCTTGTAGATGGCGAAGACCGGGGTGTAGTTCGAGGGATCGCGGGCGATGAAGTCGGCGATGCCGTGACCACCGGGCGTCATGCCGGTGATGAAGCTCGACCAGGCGACCGGGCTCAGGGCCGGCATGGTGGTGGCGAGGGGCTGCAGCGAGCCCATCTCGGCGAGTTTTTTGAAGTTGGGCAGACGGCCCATCTCCATGAGCGAGCCCAGGATCTTGGGATCGAGGCCGTCGAGACCGAGGACGATGACCTTCTTGTCGGTGGACGAGCCGCCGCAGGAGGACATTGGCAGAGAAATGCCGGCCGCGGCGGCGGTGCCGCCGAGGATCCGCATGAAATCACGCCGGTCGACGCCCTTGTTGTTGTTGCTGTTCACTGGGTCATTCCCCGTTCCGCTCGGCGGACGGAACAATATCACCATCCACTTTGCCCTACGAGTTGAGACAAAACTGCGTTGGGATCTATTCCTGTCTCCTCGCAGATTCGACTGCATTTCGGAGGCCGTTCCACGCCTCGAGGTATTCCGCGAGGTGCTCGCGGCCGCCCTTGGCGATCTCGGTCTGCAGGAGGTCCGCCACCAGCTCCTGCTCGCGGAGGTAGGCGCCGTCGTCAAAGAAACCCGCGAGATGGGCGAGCCTAAGCCACACCAGATAGGTGGTCAGGGCGTCGCACTCGTTGTAGCCGACGATGCGCTCGAGATTGCCCTCGAGCCACAGAGGCGCGACGTCGTTGCCGTCCACTCCCATCTTGCCCGGGATTCCCGATTGCACCGCGATCTCGTGCAGGCTCGGGCTGGCGAGACCCCAGCCGCCGACGATCTCCTTGAGGTCGATGTTCCAGTCGCTGCCTCGGGCAAAGTAGTCGACGCCCTCCCACGGCTTTTCAGGCCGTTCGCAGAAGGCGGGCGCCGAAAGACCGAGGACGAGTCCGCGTTGGATCAGAATCTTGAGGTCGGATTGCAAGGAGTTGAACCCCACCAGCTGCGGCCGGGTCTTGCCGAGGGCATCGAGAAAGGTGCCGACGACGCTGGATTCGGACGTTTCCTTCAGGTTGCTCGGATCGTGGGGCAGCGCCGTGAGAGTGAGCTTGACGCTGCCGTCGGGTTGCTGGCGGCGCTCGAGAGCGGCCACCGACACCACCCGGCAGAGGGCGGTCTTGAGGAAGGGCGTCGGGTCGTCCTCGGTGGCGCCACCCTTTTCCCACATTACCCGCATGACCTCCGCGGCGTCGGTGTCCCCGGACAGCTCGTACAGGATGCGGCCCGCGATCGGGTCGGGGACCCACTCGATGTCGAAAGCCCAGACCCGTTTCATGACGTTCTTGATCATGCTCAGACTCCGATGGCGGTGATGAGCCAGAAGATCAGGGCGCCGAAGACGACGGCCAGAACCGGCATCAGGATGGTGAAGAGCTCGGCCAGCAACGTGCCGCGCAGGCTGCCCACGATCGCTGGATTGAAGGCCCGGCCGAAGCCGTATCGGTTGCCGGTATAGCCGAGGGCGACCACCAGGAGCAGGGCGACGATCCAGAGACTGCGGCCGCCGCCGACGCCCTGGATCCTGACCGCCAGCAACGCTGGCCACAGCACCGCCCAGGCCATCATGTCGGAGACGGCGACCCAGGCGAAGGTCCGCCAGGTGGGCCGACGGTCCCGAAACTGGGGCGACGACAGGACGGCGCGCTTGATGAAGGCCGCGACGATGGTCGCCAGGATGACGGCCGGGACCACGACCCACAACAGCAGCCGGCCGAGGTCCTCGGCCGGGGGCGGCACCGTTGGTGAGGCGCCGGCGATCACGGCGGCGAAAACAATCATGATGGCTCCGCCGACCCTACCATTTCGTCCGGAATTGTCGAGGTTGAGCATGATTCGGCGCCAGAACGTCGCAACCACAAAGGCACGAAGACACAAAGAAAAACACAAGGGATTTTCTTTGTGGGCTCCTTCGTGACTTCGTGTCTTCGTGGTTCAATTTCGCGTTTGTCGTTCGTCAGCGCGTTTCATCTCGGTCTGCACCGAGATGGTGGAGATCGCGAGCCGGGTTTGCTTTCTAACGATCCGTCTTCGACCCGAGGCGGTGCTGGAGCTCGACGAGGCCGATGCCGATGACGACGAGGGCGATGATCCAAAGGGTGATCTTTCCTCGAGACGGGATCGCCCGTGGCGCGAAGACCAGCCAGCCGGCGACCACCCCCGCACCACAGAGATTGATGGCGATGGCCCCGTCGAGCCCGAGCCCTTGTGCGCCACCACGGTAGGCGATGAGGAGAGCGAGGCCGATACCGAACAGGACGCCGCCGAGGACGTTGGGGAAGAAGGCGGTTGCCACCCGAGGCATCCCGAGTGCCTCGACCAGCCACTGCGGGTAGAGCAGCAGCAGCATGCCCAGCAGGAGGTTGATTACGGCGTCGGCAAGGAGAAGCGGTCGTTGCACCGCCATTGCCCTCAGGAAACGAGCCGAATTGAACGGTATTCGTCGACCACGATCGAAAGCTGTGCCTCGACCTCGTCGACCCGGGCGGTCACTACCGCGTGGGCGGTTCCGGGTAGGAGGACGAGCCTGACCACCGCGTGCCCGCCGACGGTCGACGTCTCGATGAGCGGCCCATTCCCCTCGAACTCACTGATGGTGGTGTCGACGACGATCGTCGTCCCGTCGGGGGCGAGTTCCGAAAAGTCGTGCCCGGTGCGCACCACGATCTCGATCTCGAGCCGATCGGGAGCGTCTGCTGCCAGCGTGACCCGTTTGAATTCCACGAGCCTGTCGTCGCCATTTTTCAGGATGCTGGGTCCACCGTCGCCACAGGATGTCACGATCAGTATCAACCCGACGACAAGAAGGACGCTCCGACGTGCCTTCATATGTCCCCCACCATCTTGGATGGATGGATTATACGCCTCCCTGAGAATAGTGTTTGAGCTCGTTGGCGTGAATTTCCCAGTTTCGCCCGTCGAAGTCGGTAACCCGCACGTTGGCAATAGTTTCCGGCTCGAGGCAACGAACGTTGACGCTCACTCCGTCCGGATTCGACCGCGGAATGTAAAAGGACTTGATGCCGCAGTGGGTGCAGAAGTGGTGCTGAGCGACGCCGGTGTTGAAGGTGTAGGTGGCGAGGCTTTCCTCGCCCCGCACGAGGCGGAACCGGCTGGCGGGGACGATCAGGTGGAGGTAAGCGGTCATCGAGCAAATCGAGCAGTTGCAGAGGTGGGCCTCGAGCTCGGCGGGGGCGTCCACCTCGAACCGAACCCGACCGCAATGACAGCCGCCGTGGTGGGTGATCAGTTCAGCGTTCATCGGCTCTGTGGGAGTGTAGCGCAGCTGGGATCAGACGTCGGGAACGGGAACGGGATCGGGATCGGAGTCAGCGGTAGTCGTCGCGAACCGGGGAGAAGACGTCGAGGATCTTGCACGCGGTGATCGAGCGGCCGGAGTGGACGGCATCGGGGGGAATCACCCGATAGTGCCCCGCGCTCAGGATTTCGGGCACGCCGTCGACTGTGAGCTCGAACTCGCCCTCGAGGATGTTGGTGATCTGGTCGTGGGGATGCGAGTGCTCGGGGAGGTCGATGCCCGGGTCGAAGTGCCAATGCGCGACGGTCATGCGCTCGGAGTGGACGAAACGGACGCGGGTGCCCGGGATCAGCGCTCGCTCTTCAACGTCATTGATCATCATTGCTGAGCTCCTCGTTGTCTTCGGGGTCGATCAGACGGTCGATGCCCGCTCCGGGTCGGCTGTGGGCCCTGGGCCTCGCGATCAACACCTCGGACGGGACCCCCCAGGAGACGACGGTGGTCGAGTAGAGGACCTTCCACGATGCCGGCCCGAGGAAATCGGTCAGCGAGATCGGTCGGCATCCCCCGACCAACGACGGTCGCAGGGAGTGGACCGCGAGCCAACAAGCGACAATCCACCTCGACATGAAGGTGGTTCCGTATGTGAGCCCAGTCAAACAGAGGAGTCCACCCGGGCGCAGCACCTTCCACGCCTGGGCGAGCGTGCGTGAGATGTCCTGGTTGGAAAGAAGATCAAGCACGTAGGTGCTGACGAAACGGTCACAGGAGGTCGGCGGCAAGGGAACCCGGGGCCGGCCGTCGGTGCGGACCACCTTTGCGCGGGAGCCAACGGGCACCAGGCGCTTCCGGGTCAGTTGCACCATTGTTTCGGAGAGGTCGAAGCCGATGTAGGTCGCTTTCGTGGAGAGGTGCTCTTCCAGCAGGGTCTGTGCGAACTTCCCAGTCCCACAACCGAACTCGACCACCCTTTCGGCCGAACCGAAGTCGCCAAGCTCTAGCAGTCTCTCGAGAGCGGCATTCTCATAGAAGGCTTGATGATCCTGACGACGGCCGAAGCGATCGTAGAAATCCCTCGCCTGCTGCCGGGTCAGGATCGGGCGGGTTACAGGGGTCGATGGCATACCGCTTCGATATTGTGTCCGTCCGGGTCGAGGAAGAAGGCGCCGTAGTAGTTCGGGTGGTAATCCTCCCGCAATCCCGGGGCGCCGTTGTCAGTTCCGCCTGCGGCGAGCGCAGCAGCGTGGACCTGGTCCACCGACGCGCGGTCGCGGCTGGTGAACGCGATGTGGATCCGCGGTGTGACCTTGTCACCCTGTTGAATGAAGAAGTCCGGCTTCTCGAGCACGCCAAATCCACAACCCTCGGGAAAGGCCATGACGACGGAATAGCCGAGAGGCTCAAGAGCCTGCTCGTAAAAGGCCCTGCTCGCATCCAAGTCGCTCACCGAAATGATGATGTGATCGATCATAGCCCCCCCCTGCTGGGTTCCGCAGTCAATGTAACTCCCGCCGGGTGGGAGAGCAACTGCTGAGTCGACTCCAACCTCGCCCAGGTCATCGGTCCGTAGCCAGTGGTCGTTCAAAAATCCGTTGCGTCTTGCACCCAACAAAACCGAGGTGTTGGAAGAAACCGTGAGCTTCGGTCCGGTCCTCGCGGCTCCGGATTCTCAGCTTGTGATGGCCGTTGTCCCGTGCCCACTGCTCCGCGGAGGTTACCAATCTGGCCCCGACGCCCCTGCCTCTCCAGCTCTCCGCCACCACCAAACCCCCGAGTTCGGCAAAGCTGTCGGACTCGACCCGAAACGTGCCGAAGACGTGGATCCAGCCGACAATCACGTGCTCCGCGGTCTCGGCGACCAGCACCCTGTGGCCAGCCGCTTTCAGCACCTTGCCGAGTCGTTCCGCGGTCTCGATGAGATGATTGGGGTAGCCGAGCTCGGCGGCAAGCGGGCCAAGTGCCGACGCGTCGCCGGGAACCGCTGCCCGGATGACGAAATCAATTTCAGCCATAGGTGTCCCCGGCATCATCTCACAGACTCCCGGATCTGGGAGCCTATAGGATGGAGGGAGGAGTTGAATTGGAATCCTCGAACCCTATCCGGCTTTCGCTGGTGATTCCGGCGCACAACGAAGAGCGGTTTCTGCCACGTCTCCTCGACTCTGTGGATGCGGCGCGCGAGCGATGGCGAAGGGGTCCAGGGGCAATGGAGGTGGTTGTTGTCGACAACGTCTCCTGCGACCGCACCGCCAAGATTGCAGTGCAAAGGGGATGCCGGGTGGTGGAGGTCGAGGAGCGACGCATCGCGTCGGTACGCAACGGCGGAGCCGCAGTGGCCGGAGGCGAAGTCCTCTGTTTTGTCGATGCGGACTCCGAGGTCCACCCCGAGACCTTCAACGCCATCGAGGATTCGTTGGCGACCGGACGGGTTGTGGCCGGAGCGACCGGTGTCCGGATGGAGAGGTGGTCACTCGGGATTGCCGTGACCTGGGCCATCTTCATGCCGATGGTCTGGCTGACGAGAATGGACACGGGTGTCGTGTTCTGCAGGAAAGAGGATTTCATGGCGATCGGTGGGTACGACGAGCGCCGTTTCTTTGCCGAGGACGTCCAGTTGCTGTGGGACCTCCGCCGGATCGGACGCAAACGGAAACAGCGGCTGGCCCGGCTGCGGACGGTCAAGGCCCTCGGCTCGACCCGCAAGTTCGACCTTCACGGCGACTGGCATTACCTTTCGGATCTCTTTCGCCTGGTGCCGAAGATGCTGTGGTCGCCGGGTGCATCTGACGACTTCGCGAACGAATACTGGTACGGAGAGCAGCGTACGCCCGAACGAGACGCTCGGGCGAGTAAAGGGTTAAGAGTAAAGAGCTAAGGAGTGTCGCTAGACGCGAAGAGCAGAGCGACACGCAAAGCGGCTTGACCCTTAACCCTTAACCTCTAGATCCACCCCAACCCGCCAAACACCACCAACCCAAAGATTGCCACGCCAAAGATCACTCCAACGGTAATCGCTTTTGCACGAACGGTTTTCATGTCGTGGACCCAGTACGAGACCACGAAGAAGTGGAGATAACCGAAAAGGAAAATCGGGATCGGTGATTTCGCGCTCCAGAACCACCAGTCCCAGGTGAGGGCGCCGATGGCGTTGAGCCAGATCTCGACCACAACGCAGAATGCGGAGTTGGTGACCGCGAAGAAGATCCGGTTGGGTATGCCGAGGATTTTGAGCTTTTTATCGGCCGGCAACATCTTGCCGAATGCGATGCCGGCGATCGCGAACATGAACATGATCTCGACGTTGAGTCCGACCAGGATCAGATACGCTGTCTTGGCCGGCGCGCCCCACATGGGCGCGTAGCCCGAGAAGTGGAGGACCAGCGAGTTCCAGATCTCGTTGATCCAGTCCATGCCCCAGAAGGCGAGCCCCGCATAGACGAGGTTCCAGTTCCGGCGTTCGATCTCCACCGAGTAGACGTAGACGACGAAAGCGAAGAGCGGAATGACATACCACTGGAAGAGCGAGGCGTCGCGAAGGATCGACAGTGCCTGGGTCGCGGATTCCGTGAGCATGGATCACCTCCTGCGCCGTATTCTAGACGTCTTCTCCAGATAATCCAGTGTCTTGAGATCGTCATTGTGCCTGCCTTTATCCCGGTGCGCGTGTCGCACAAGGGGAAATTTGCTGGCGTCGAAGCCCGTCGAAAACGCAAAGACGCAAAGTACGCAAAGAAGCCGCAAAGAATATCTTTTGAGTTTTTCTTCGTGATGATCTTTGCGTTCTTAGCGTCTTGGCGGTTACAAAGATGCTGCTACCGGGAGAACGCCGAAATCTCGGGCGCCATCAGAGGTGAGCAGATCGGGATCGGATTTACTTCTGAAAAAACAGATACCCCGCAAGCCCGAGGAGGACGGCCGCGAAGATCCTCTTGAAGCTGGCGGTCGAGACGTGCTCGACCAGACGCGCTCCGATCTGGGCTCCGACAACCCCGCCGACACCGAGCAGGAGCCCCACCCGGTAGTCGACATTGGCGAGCTTGTTGTGGGCGACGAGGGCCGACAGCGAGATCACCAGGATCGCGAGGAATGAGGTGCCGACCGCTTTCTGGGCCGGGTAGCCGAGGAGCAAGAGCAGGGGCACAATGAGGAAACCGCCTCCGAGCCCGGTAAACGACGCACCAATTCCCACCACCACACCAGCGACGACCATCAGAACATAGTTGAGGTTCACCCGCGCCTCCTAGTGAATATTCGGAAAATCCCTAATTCCTAATTCCTAATTCATCTTCAGAGCCCTTCCTTCGGCTCCCAAAGCTCGACCTTGTTGCCCTCGAGGTCGACAAACCACCCGAAGCGTCCGTAGTCCTCGTCCATGATTTCTCCAACAACTTCGGCTCCACCTTCTCTGACCTGGGCGAGTGCGCCGTCGAGGTCGTCAACCATGAGGTTGAACATGTAGTCGCGGTCGGACGGCTTGAAGTAGTCGGTGTCCTTTTTGAACGGTGCCCAGACCGTCAGGCCGCCGACCGGTACTGTATCCAGTTTGAAGTTTGCTCCGTAAGGGGGCTCGACGGGGACTCCGAGCCACTTCCGGTACCAGGCACCGAGCTTCTCCGGATCCGAGCTTTTGAAAAAAATGCCACCGACTCCAACGACTTTCGCCATGAAATCCTCCTTTTGCTGATCAGGAAACCATAACAGACCGCAGCGCTGCTTCGATCGATGGATGAACGCGGTTGCGGCTCTCTGCCAATTGCAGCCGCTTTGAAACCGCGAAGACGCCAAGAGAGCAAAGATCATCGCAAAGTTTTCCCAAAATTTTTCTTGGCGGCTTCTTTGCGCCCTTTGCGTCTTTACGTTTTTTCCGTTCGTGGGGCGGGCCATGACTTTGAAGTGCAGCGTGCGCAGCGACGTCTGGTTTGGATCGGTAGGCCAGGATCAGCGATGGCTGCTGGGTATAGAATGCCAAGGTGCGGCATGATTGGCGGCGACGATTGTGGGGAAAGATGCAGCGGGCGAGAGTTCGGCTGCAAGAGGTCGGCAACGACGTCACGCTGATCCGCATGACGAGCCTCGGGACGTGGTCGCTCGGTTTCGAGGTCTCCGCCTATCTTGTCGGCGACATCCTCATCGACACCGGCTTCTCGTACGTGCGCGAGCCATTGTTGGCGGCGCTCGCAGACCGGGAGATCAACCTTGTGTGCTGCAGCCACAGCCACGAGGATCACACCGGAAATTGCGCCGCGATCGCCGAGACCCACGGGTGCCCGGTTCTTCTGCGTCACGCCGATGCTCTGTGGGACGAGGGAGTCCGTTCGCTTGCGCCCTATCGGCGGATCTGGTGGGGGGCGGTGGAACCGTTCGACGCGCTGGAGATGCCCGATGTCGTCGACTCGGGCGGACGAAGCTTCGAAGTCATCCCGGCGCCCGGCCACGCCCAAACCCAGGTCGCGCTCTACGAGGCCGCCACCGGCGATGTCTTCACCGGCGACCTCGTCATCTCGCCGGGGGCGGCCGCCGTCCTGATCTGGGGCAACCCGTGGCAGGAGGCGGAGTCGCTGCGTCGGGTCGCCCGCCTGCGACCGCGTCGGATGTTGACCGGCCATGGTCTGATTGCGGAGGATCCGATACCACTCCTCGAGCTCAAGGCAGAGCGCATCGAAGAGGCGGCCCGGAGATCGGTCGAGCTGATTTCCGAAGGCGTTTCACCTCGCGATGTCGTGACCAGGGTTTTCCCCAGGGGGACTTTCAAGGACCGGTTCTTCGAGTGGCTGACCAGCCGCGAGTTCTCACGTTTGAACTTTGTCCTCGCCGCCGTCCGCCATGCTCCTCGCCTGTAGGGGCGGCACACATTCCGCCCGTTTGTGGTGCGACCGTCTCGGTCGCACATCTTCGAAGACCATGGAATCGTGCGGGCGGGACGCCCGCACCACAAGAGTGTCTTCGGCGTCGACGAGACAGGGCTGGATGTATCCCCCCTTCATATCCTGTCAGTCAGCAATGCGCCCGCCGCAGGGCCGTATGGCCGAATAGCCGTACAGCCTCCTTTTTCTGCGACAATGTGATCGTGCTGTCCGTCGAATCGTTCCGCGCCGCTCTTGGCGACTACCAACCACGTTTCCTGGCAGACGTCGAAGGGCAGACCCGAGCCGCCGTAGCAGCGGTGCTGCGGCCCGGAGAGGGTGGGGCCGAGTTCCTCTTTATCCACAGGGCTGAGGACCCTCGCGATCCCTGGTCGGGGCATATGGCCTTTCCCGGCGGGCGGGTCGATCCAAGAGATACCGATCCTCTAGCAACCGCCCTGCGCGAGACCAGCGAAGAGGTCGGCCTCGACCTCTCTTCGATCGCAGAACAGATCGGGCGTCTGTCGGATGTCGCCGCCATTGGCCGCGGCCGACCGGTGAACATGGTTATTACCCCTTTCGTGTTCGCCGTCGACTCCGTACCCCCACTCACTCCGAACCATGAGGTGGCGGCGGCGGTATGGGTGCCGGCGAGCTTTCTCGCCGATTACCGGAACCGCGAATCGATGGACTATCAGCGGACCGGACTCTCTTTGGAGCTCCCCTGTTATCGTTACCGGGATCACCTGATCTGGGGTCTGACCCTGGGAATGGTGGATGAGCTGCTCTCTCTCGTGGTTTTCTAGAAGGAGTTGGTAGTTGACGCTCAGAAAGGCACTCTTTGTCATCGTTTCGCTGTGCGCCGCCGCAACCGCGGCGGCGCTCGAGTGTCGTGTCGTGCTGCCCGACGGCTCTGCTCTCTCCGGCGCAAGGGTCACCGTCATCGGCCGCAGCGAACTGCTGGTCGCAGACGGTGAAGGGCGGTTCGATCTCGATCCAGTTCCAGAGATTCCCTTCGTGCTCTTCATCGCGCGCCCCGATGGCGTAGCCCTGCGACCGGTGACCGTGGTCGAGATACCCGAGCAGGGACCGCTGAGGGTCGAGGTCGCCCCGGTAGGCGACACGGTGACCGTGGTCAGCGGGGTCGTGCCCGATCTCGAGCTGCCGCCGGCGGTGGCCGCAACCGTAATGGGTCGCGGTGATCTCGGCCAGAGGCTGCCGGCACAGCTGTTCCAGACCCTCGAGAACCTCCCGGGCGCCAATGCCAGTGGTAACGGTCACGCGGCGGTTCCAGGCATTCGCGGCCTACCCCAGGGTCGCACCCTGCTCCTGCTCGATGACGGCCGCGTCAGCTCCGAACGGCGCGCCGGTGCGTCGGCCACCTATCTCGACCCCGAGACCGTTGACGAGGTCGAGGTGATCCGCGGGCCAGGATCGGTGGCCTACGGCTCCGACGCGTTCGGCGGCATCATCCGAGCCCGCACCCGCATGCCCGACCCACAGGGTTCGAACGACCTGCGCTTCGACGTGATCGGAGGGCGTGGGCTTGACGAGTTCGGGGCGGCTGCGGAGGCAACCACGGGTCTCTTCGGCGGCGGCTTCATGCTCGGCGCCCACTACCGCGATTACGGCGACTATCGAAGCCCCGAAGGCACGGTCTTCAACTCTGGTTCGGAGATGCTCGGTTTCCGCGCCGGCTGGGTGACCGCCGCCTTCAACGGCATCTTCCACGTAGGCTGGCGCACCGACGAGGCGCGCGATGTCGGAAAGCCGGCGCCGGACTCTGAGATACGGCGGGTCTACTACCCGGAGGAGGCGTCGAACCGGCTCAGCCTCGGCTTCGAACGGCCGGGGCCCGGGAAATGGAACCGGCTCAGCTTCACCTTCGGCTGGGACGACTACTCGCTGACTCTTGCCAAAGACCGGTTCGCGACCGAATCGACCCCGCGCGACGTCGCCTCCTCGAGGGTCGACGCCAACGACTACTCGATCCGAGCAGATGCCGAACGACCTCTCGGTGACTGGCGGATGGCGCTCGGTGCGGACGTCAGCGGCCGCTACAACCTCGAGGCGGTGAATCAGTACTCCACGTTCGGTGAAGACGGAGATTCTGTCGATGTTGAACGTGAGGTCAGTATCGAGAATGCCTACGGCTCCGACCTCGGAGTCTCTGCAAGCATCGGGCGCGCGCTCGGCAAGTGGCGCCTGGACTTCGGCCTGCGCGGCGACGGCGTCTGGAGCGCGAACCGCGGTGGGTATTTCGGCGACCTCAACACCTACAACTCGGCGATCTCCGGATTTGCGGCGGTCGGTTTCGAGCTGGCTTCGGATCTCGAGCTCACCGCCCAGGTGGCGAGGGGATTCCGCGGCCCTCTCTTGTCAGACCGCTATTACCGTGGCGAGTCGGGCCGCGGCTTTATCACCGGTAACCCCGACCTCGAGCCCGAGACCAGCCTCCAGTACGACCTCGCCTTGCGGTTCAGTCCCGATTCCATGGCGGTCGGGCTCTATATGTATCGATACCGCATCTTCGACCTCATCGAGCGATACCGTGAGGGGGACAACTACTTCTTCCGTAACCGCGGCGAGTCGGAGATCACCGGCATCGAGGCTGAAACCAGCTTCGTGATCGGTAATGGGCTCGAGCTCCAGGCCGGTGCGCAATTTCTGAGGGGTGAATTTGTCGATGACGGCTCGCCGACCGACGGTGTGCCCCCGCCGGGAGCGTTCACGGTCCTGCGGGGGAGACCGGGCAAGCGTTGGTGGTGGATGGTGCGTGGCGCGGCCTACGCCCGCGACGATCGTCCGGGGCCCACCGAACAGGATGTCCCCGGCTACAGCGTGCTCGATGCCGGCGCTGGGTACATGCTCACCAGGTGGCTGGAGGTCTCGATTTTGGGCAGGAATCTCCTCGACCGTGCCTATTTCGCGTCATCGGACGAAGACGCCGTGCTCGCGCCCGGACGGTCGATCCAACTCGTCCTCCGCGGCCGATTGTAGGTCCGATTGGGGGCCGGTTTTGTGGTGCGGCAGTCCCGGCCGCACATCGTCGATGTCAATCGAATCGTGCGGGCGAGACGCCCGCACCACAAAGGGCGCGCAAAATTTTTGAGGCAGCCGTCCCGGCTGCCGGGTGGGTGGCCCGGCTTCGCCCTTCGGGCTCCGCCGAGACAAGGCGGAAATTCCGAATTCCGAATTCCGAATTCAGAATTCAATCGGGTGTAACCTACCGCCGGAGGTTGCCATGAATCGTTTCTGGGTGGTCATCGTCGCGATTTCACTGCTCGCCTGTGCTCCCGCCGAGGAACCGGCCGATCTGGTGCTGATGGGGGGACGGATCGTAACCATGGACGACAGCTATCCGGAAGCAACCGCCCTCGCCGCCCGCGACGGACGGCTGATCGCAGTGGGTACCGAGCGGGAGGTCGATCGTTTGATCGGCAAAAACACCGAGGTCATCGACCTCGGCGGTGCGCTCGCGGTGCCGGGGCTGATCGAGGGCCATGCGCACTTTCTCAGCCTCGGCCGGGCGAAGATGCAGCTCGATCTCACGGGAGTTGCTGATTTCAACGAGATCGTCGCCATGGTCGCGGCCGCCGTAACCGACGCCGAGCCCGGGCAGTGGATCCTAGGTCGGGGCTGGCACCAGGAGAAGTGGTCGTCGTCGCCCGAGCCGAACGTCTCGGGATTGCCATATCACGACAAGCTGAGTGCGGTGTCGCCCAACAATCCCGTCTTCCTGACCCATGCCAGCGGGCATGCGTCGATGGTCAACGCCCTCGCAATGGAGATGGCCGGGATCGACAACGGTACGCCCGACCCTCCGGGAGGCGAGATCGTCCACGATGGCCGCGGCCGTGCGATTGGGGTGCTGCGCGAAACTGCCGAAGAACTGGTCTCGGGCCTGATCGACAACGAGTGGGACGAGGCGACGATTCGGCGCATGGTCGAGTTGGCAAGCGAGGAGAGCCTGGCCCACGGCATCACCTCCTTCCAGGACGCGGGCTCGAGCTTTCGCCAGGTCGAGTTGCTCGGGAGAATGGCGGAGGTCGGCGAGCTCGATCTGAGGTTGTGGATTATGTTGTCGGAGGACAACCAGAGCCTGGCCGCGGGGCTGCCCGGATATGAGGTCTACCGCAAGGGCGACGCCTATCTCACCGTTGGCGGCATCAAGCGCTTCGCGGATGGTGCCCTCGGTTCGCACGGGGCGTGGCTGCTCGAGCCCTACAGCGATCTGCCGGACAGCACCGGCCTCAACATCACGACGCCTGAAGAACTGCGCGAGTCGGCGCGGTTGGCGTCCGAGTACGGGCTCCAACTCTGCACGCACGCCATCGGCGACCGCGCCAATCGGGTCACCCTCGATGTCTACGAGGAGACGATTGCATCCCGCGCCGACGGCCGCGAGCTGCGCTGGCGGGTCGAGCACGCCCAGCACCTCGATCCCGAGGACCTGCCGCGGTTTGCAGAGCTGGGCGTGATCGCCGCCATGCAGCCCATTCACTGCACCTCCGATGGCCCGTGGGTGCCGGTGCGGCTAGGCGACGATCGGGCACGCACCGGGGCCTACATGTGGCGCGACCTCCTCGACTCCGGGGCAGTGATTGCCGGCGGCACCGACGCGCCCGTGGAATCGGTGGATCCGATTCCCGACTTTCACGCGGCGGTGACGCGCCAGATGAGCAACGGCGCCCTCTTCTATCCCGCACAGTGCATGACTCGAGAGGAAGCGTTGCGGGCGAGGACCCTGGATGCCGCCTACGCCGCGTTCGAGGAGGACATCAAGGGCTCACTCGAGCCCGGCAAGCTCGCCGACATCACGGTGCTGTCGAAAGATATTCTCGAGATCCCGGCGGAGGAGATTCTCAACACCCGAGTTCTGTACACCATCGTTGGAGGGGAAGTACGTTACCGGGCTGAGTAGCACGAACCTACCCAGATACAAGATCTAAGATACAAGTCCCATCCGCCAGCCCACGCGTTGAACCGGGGTGGGTGGGAGGATCTTGCATCTTGTATCTTGCATCTTGAATCACCACATCCAGGCCCCAAGTCACAGGCTCCCAGCGGACCCTCTGATAAGCTTTTAGGGGTGAAAAGAGGCATCTATGCCAGGCTATATCCACACCTGTAGGAAATGTGGTGCGCACATGCAGGTGCACGAGCGCTACCTCGGGCGGACCCTCAGGTGCACCTCGTGCCGGACCGAATTCGAGGCGGTCTTGCCCGAAGGGGCGATCGTGGACGATCCCGTTCTAGCCGACCTGGACGATGAGGGGACGAAACCCGGCGCCAAACGGTTCATCCCCTGGCTGTTGCTGGTACTGGTTCCGGTGGTGGCGCTGATCTGGTTCCTCGGCCAGGACCAGAGCGAAGGGCCCGCCTCGGCTGTTTTCCGAGAGGGACGTTCGGTCGGCGAAAACGCGACCGTTGATACCGGCTCCGGTCGGCCCGTTCTGGTGGCTCTCGACCACGACGCCGTCGGTGCGCTTCAGACAATCGGTCAGGGAAACGTCCAGATCAACGTCGGCGCGCTGATGGACCAGGACCGCTACATGGAACTCCCCGCGGGAACCAAGGTGCGGGTCCTCGAGTACGCCAACAAGAGCCGCGAAGCGAGGATACGAATCCTCGAAGGGCCGTGGCAGAGCAAGGTTGTCTGGATTCCAACCCGCTGGATTCGATAACCGCCGACTCGTTGAGAAGCCAGACAAGTAGCGCTACACTCTGAAGGTCTCGGGTGTGGGGAAGACGGTGTGAATCCGTCGCGGTCCCGCCGCTGTGACCGGGGACGAAGGCTGAGATGACCACTGTGATCTGACGGTCATGGGAAGGTTCAGTTGTTAGGACGATCCGGGAGCCAGAAGACCTGATTCGAGACGTGCGGACTGTTGTGGCGAGACCCTCGTGGTTTGGGGTTCGAGCCGCGACGACAATACCTGGATGAAAAACGGCATCCCGGGCCCAGTGGGCCCGGGGTTCTTTTTTTGGAGACTGATGGTTCGAGTGGGCTCGATCGTGGCTCTGATGGCCGGCGCAATCCTGACGGTGGGATGCGGCGGCACGGCGGACGGGGTGACGCCCGGCGTCGATGGCGCTGTTGCGCCGCGGCGCATTGTCTCGCTGGCCCCGAGCCTGACGGAGACCCTCTTCGCCCTCGGATTGGGCGACCGGGTGGTCGGGGTGACGCGCTACTGTGCGTACCCACCCGAGGTCCGTGAACTGCCGAAGATCGGCGGTCACCTCGACCCGAACTTCGAAGCCATCGTGTCGCTCGAACCCGATCTGGTGGTGGTGATTCCTTCGAGCCACGGAAACCGATTGAGGCTCGAGTCGCTCGGTATCAAGGTCCTCGAGGTCGACCAGCACAATGTCCAGGCGGTGCTCGACTCTGTCGTGATCGTCGCCGAGGCATGCGGCGTGCCCGAAAGCGGTACGGCCCTCCGTGAGGAGCTTGAAAGGAGACTGGCACTCGTCACGGCTGCCGTTGCCGGTGCGCCCCGCCCACGCGCGGTGGTTGTGGTCGGCCACCAGATCGGAGAAGGTGCAGTACGCAGCGTCTGGGCCGCTGGCCGCGATACCTTTTACGACGGCGTGGTGCAGATCGCCGGCGGCGTCAATGCCGTTGGCGGCGGCATCGTGCGCTACCCGGAGCTCTCCCGGGAGGGGCTCTCCGCCCTCGATCCCGATGTCGTGCTCGATGTCATCGCCGGCGTCGAAGACCGTCACCTCGATCTCGACGCGGCGCGTGACGGATGGATGCGCCTGACCGAGCTGCGGGCGGTCCGCAATCGCCGCGTCAGCGTGCTCGAGGGAAACCAGATGGTGGTTCCCGGACCGCGGCTGCCGGAAATGGTCGAGGCGGTGGCGCGGGCGCTCCACCCCGAGCTGGAGTGGGGGACCGAGTGAGCTCTCCGAAGATCCTCGTCGAAGACCTCTCCGTCCGTCTCGGTGAAGCCCGAATTCTGCACGATATCTCGTTGGCGGTCGGCAAGGGAGAGTTTCTGACCGTCATCGGACCCAACGGCGCCGGCAAATCCACCCTGTTGCGGTGTCTCGACGGGATCCTCGAGCCGTCGGCGGGTCGGGTTCTGATTGACGACCGTCGCATCGCCGATTTCGGACGCCGCGAGCTGGCGCGCACTGTGAGCTATGTGCCGCAACCGGACGCCGGACCGCTCGATTACACGGTGCGGGCGTTCGTGGAGATGGGGAGGTTTCCTCATATCAGCGCGTGGGCTGCGCTCACAGAGGCCGACGCGGAGGCGGTCGACGGCGCCATGGAGCTCACCGGAGTGACCGAGTTCTCCGACCGCTCGATGTCCTCGTTATCGGGCGGCGAACGCCAGCGGGTATCGATTGCCGCCGCCCTCGCTCAGGGCGGGTCGATCCTGCTGCTGGACGAGCCCACCAGCTTTCTCGACTACCGCCACCAGGTGCAGATACTCGACCTGCTCGATCGCCTGCACGACCAGAGCGGCCTCACGATCGTGGCCGTGACCCACGATCTCAACAGCACGGTCGCCTCCTCGGACTCCGTGCTCGCCCTCAAGGCCGGGAGGGTCGCTGCAACTGGAAAACCGGCCAAACTTTTCGACACCAACGTGTTGGCGGCGATCTACGACGCCTCCTTCCGGCTCATCGAGGGGGGCCATCGAGGTTTTCCGTTGGTGCTGCCGGCGAGGAACGGTTCGTGAAGACCTCACTACGTCTCGCGGTACTCGGAGGGTTGGCGGCTCTCGCTCTCGCGGTTGTGCCCCTCGTGGGCCGCCAGGCGCTCCCGTTCTCGGTGCTCTTCGATTTCGGCGGCGGCGACCCCGCGACGATCATCTTCTGGCAGATCCGGGTGCCGAGGGCGCTAGCGGCCTTTGTCGGCGGCGCCGGGTTGGCTTTGGGCGGCGCCGTATTCCAGGCCATCTTCCGTAACCCGTTGGCCACCCCCTACACCCTCGGCGTTGCCAGCGGAGCCTCACTCGGAGTCGCGCTCGCGAGCCGGTTCGGTCTGTCGCTGGTAGTGGTCGGTCTGACAACCACCTCGATCGCTGCCTTTGCCGGCGCGATGGTGGCGGTCGGCGTCGTGTGGATGTTGACCCGTCTGCGACCGGAGCTCTCATCAACCACCCTGCTCCTCGCCGGGGTCGCGATGAACTTCTTCTTTTCGAGCGTGATCCTCTTTGCCCAGTACACCGCCTCGCTGGGAGACTCCTACCGCATCGTCCGCTGGCTGATGGGTGGCCTCGGTGGGGTCGATATGACAACCGTCCTGCACATGACGCCGTTGGTTGCCCTCGGTGCAGTGGTTGTCGTCTGGCACGCGCGCGCGCTCGACCTGTTGGCCACCGGCTCCGAGATCGCGGCCAGCCGCGGCGTCGCGGTGGCGCCGACGCGCACGCTCCTCTTCCTTGCGACCTCGGTCATGGTGGGCGCGGTCGTCGCTGCGTGCGGGCCGGTCGGTTTTGTCGGCATGATGGCACCCCATATCTGCCGCCTCCTTGTCGGCCCAAACCATCGCGTGCTGCTGCCGGCGTCGGCACTCTTCGGTGGTGCTTTTCTCGTCCTCTGCGACACTGCGGCCCGGGTCATGCTCTTCCCGGCCGAGTTGCCGGTGGGGGTCATCACAGCTTTTCTCGGCGCGCCGTTTTTCCTGTGGCTGCTGGTGCGCCAGGTGGCCGTGGGCGCCAAACGCTGACCGGTTGGGTTACGATCCCGACATGGAAATCGCGCTTTGATTTCGGCTTCAGCCGGTCGCGACTGCAGTCTTCAGATCATCGTCGTTGCGGCGATCGTGACCCTTTGAGGGACACCGCTCCTGGCCCACGGGCCTCCGGGGTGGCTGTTGCCGGTGGCGACCCCCAACCCTCCGCCCGAGCCGGCGGATGCGGCGCCCGCGCCCACACCGACTCCCGATCCAGTCACGTCCGGCGAACCAGCCCCTGTACAGGAAGAGGCGGCGGAGCCGGAGGAAACGTCCGAAAATGTGCCGAAGGGCGAGCAGGAGATCAACCCGGGCGAAGTCGCCTTCACCGATTACCAGCCCTTCGACCTCGACGAGATCGAGCCCGAACCACTGCAGTCGAAGTGGAAGAACTTCGTAGGCGGGCTGCGCGGCCTCAGTCGATACGATCTGTTCGACGGTCGGTCAGAGCAACGACAACAACGCCAGCACGTCGGCGCTCTCGCTGACCGGGCGGGCCACGTATCTGCCTGTTTACAGAAACCAAGGACGAGATCACCTGCATGTCGGCCTTTCGTTGAGTTCGAGATCACCGATCGGGGGTGACAAACGCTACCGATCGCGTCCGGAAGCGAGGTTCGTCGACTATCTGGTGGACACCGGCACCATCGAGGCCAGCCATATCACCATGATCGGCCTCGAGGCCGCGGGCGTGCGTGGGCCGCTGTGGTGGTCTGCCGAGTACATCCGCAGCGAAGCCTCGGCCCAGCTCGTGGGGGACCCTGTGTTCACGGGATCCTCTGTGCAGGTGGGGTGGTTTCTCACTGGCGAAAGCAAGCCATACCGGACCAATAGCGGCACTTTCGACCGGTTGCGTCCTCACGCCAGGTACGACAAGGGACACCCCCTCAAAAAAGAGAACGGGGGGACCTGGGAGCTCGTGGGGCGGGTGTCGAGCGTCGACCTGACAAACGCGATGGTGGAAGGTGGCGAGCTTGCCGACTTCAGCGGCGCTTTGAGCTGGTATATCAACGGCTCCACCCGCGTCGAACTCAACTACAATCGCGCCCAGCCCAGGGACCAGGGCTCGGCCAACATTTTTCTTCTTCGGCTCGAATATCAGCCGTGGTGACCACGTTGATCGTTTGAACGTTGAGAGGTGATACCGAAAGCCGCGAGAATCCTTCCGGCTGCTGCGGTCGGCGTCGCGCGGCCCTCGAGGACATCTGCTTCGAGGGTGGCCAGAATGTCGGCCACGCCGGGATGTTCGCGCACCGCGGCGAGGAGACCCTCGTCCACCTGGCTCCACATCCAGCTCAGGAGCTGCCGGTGGCGCCGCCGGTCGAGCTCACCGCTGGCTGCCAGCAACTCGTGGTGCTCGCCGATCATCTCCCAGATCTTGTCGAGCCCGGCGCCGGTTTGGCCGGACGAAATGACAACCCGTGGTTTCCACTCGTCCTCGTCGGCAGGCCGGAGGATCTCGAGCGCGCGTTCGAACTCGGCTCTCGCGAGCTCTGCGGCTTGGAGGTATTCACCGTCCGCCTTGTTGATCGCGATCAGGTCGGCGAGCTCGAGGATGCCGCGCTTGATGCCCTGCAGCTCGTCGCCAGCGCCGGCCAGCATGAGGACCAGAAAAAAATCGACCATCTCGGCCACCGCAGTTTCCGACTGGCCGACGCCGACCGTCTCCACCAGCACCACGTCATAGCCCGCGGCCTCGCAGACCAGGATCGCCTCACGGGTCTTGCGAGCGACGCCACCGAGTGAACCACCGGTGGGGGAGGGCCGGATAAAGGCGTTGTCCGATGCGGCCAGATTCTCCATCCTCGTCTTGTCGCCGAGGATCGATCCCTTGGAGACCGACGATGAGGGATCGACCGCGAGCACCGCCACCCGGTGACGCGTATCGACCAATTGGAGCCCGAAGCTCTCGATGAAGGTGCTCTTACCGACCCCGGGGACGCCGGAGATGCCGATGCGACGAGCTCCGCCGGTATCCGGAAGGAGTTTCGTCAGCAGCTCCTGAGCGCGGTCTCGGTCGTCGGGGGAGTTCGACTCGACCAGGGTGATCGCCCGCCCGAGGGCCGCCCGGTCGTTGTCGCGAATCCCGTACGCCAGCTCGTCGACGTCGTTGGATGATTTCATGATTCGGCCATTCGCCCCGATCATATCGTAACGCGCCTCGGGCGCCATTGATCGGTCACGGGGTGCTGTGAAGGTGCCGCCATGCGCTCTCCCACAACTTGCTCTGGATCGGATTTCCGTGGGCAGCGGCGTGGTATTGTTGGACCGTATATCCCTCGCAAGGAAAAGCTCGATGAGACGTGTAGGAAGAAATGTCGCGCTTTTCGCTGTGTTGGCTATCGTCGCAGGTTGTCGGACGTTCAGCCCAACCCCGATGGACGATGTCAGTTTCGTCTCGCCCGAGGAGCCGCGTGGCAACCTCACCGGCGATCCGTGGTTCACGGACGGCAACCGCGCCATCATGTTGCTCTCCAGCGAGCCCGTGAGCGTGACTGAAACTGAATGGTTCAAAGGGGCGGAGGACTTCGAAGAGGCGGCGCAAGATTAGCCCGCATATCTCACCAACTGCCTGCTGTGGGCGCCGATGCACCGCACCCAGCGGTGTTTTCTCGCCTCGGGGTGCTCCACGTACTGTTGAGTACGGGTCCGCGCCCCTCAGGTCGCAAACCCCACTGGGCACGGCACCTCGTCGCCCTCGCGACGAAACCCGGTGAGATATGCGGGTCAGGCGCTTGAGGGCGTCCTCTGCGGGCAAATTCAAGGTTGTTGGGTCCTGCTTGCCCGATCCCGGGATCAATGATCCTCGAGGCGATGGCTGAGTTCCTGGATCAGCTCCACAGCCGCTTCGGGCACATTCGTGCCGGGTCCGAAGATGAACGAGGCGCCGGCTTGGCGGAGAGCGTCGTGGTCCTGGGGCGGGATCACACCGCCGACGACGATGAGGATGTCGCCGCGGCCGAGCTTCTCGAGCTCATTCTTGAGCTGCGGCACCAGGGTCAGGTGGCCGGCGGCCAGCGAGGAAACGCCGACCACATGCACGTCATTCTCGACCGCCTGGCGGGCGGTCTCCTCCGGGGTGGTGAACATGGGGCCGATGTCGACGTCGAAGCCGAGGTCGGCGAAGGCGGTGGCAATGATTTTCTGTCCGCGATCGTGTCCGTCCTGGCCGACCTTGGCGACAAGGATGCGCGGGCGTCTGCCATCACGTTTGGCAAAGTCATCGGTCATGGCGCGCGCGCGCGTGACGTCCTCCATGCTCTCTCCCACCTCCTGAGAGTACACCCCCGTGATCGCCTGAATGGTCGCCCGATGGCGTCCGAACACCTCTTCCAGGGCATCCGAGATCTCACCGACGGTCGTCTTGGCTCGCGCCGCCTCCACTGCTGCAGCCAGCAGATTACCTTCGCCGGAACTTGCCACGAGCTTGACCTCGTGGAGGGTGGATTTGACGATCGCCTCGTCGCGCTCGCTGCGCAGTTTTTTGAGACGCGCCGTCTGTGCGGAGTAGACGGCGCGATTGTCCACCTTGAGGACCTCGATCTCGTCCTTTGAACCTGAGCGATAGCGGTTGAGGCCGACGATTGTCTGGCGGCCGGAATCGATCCGCGCCTGGGTGCGGGCGGCCGCTTCTTCGATACGCCGTTTGGGAAGACCGCTTTCGATCGCCTTTGCCATGCCCCCGAGCTTTTCGACCTCGCGGATGTGGTCCCAGGCACGGTGGGCGAGATCGTGGGTCAGCCGCTCGACGAAGTAGGAGCCTCCCCACGGGTCGGCCGCCCGGCAAATCCCGGTCTCCTCCTGGAGTTGGATCTGGGTATTGCGGGCGATGCGGGCGGAAAAATCGGTCGGCAGGGCGAGGGCCTCGTCGAGCGAATTGGTGTGCAGCGACTGGGTGTGTCCGAATGCCGCAGCCAGGGCCTCGATGGAGGTCCGGATGACGTTATTGTAGGGATCCTGGGCGGTAAGGCTCCAGCCCGACGTCTGGCAGTGGGTTCGGAGGGCGAGGGACCGGGGATCCGAGGCGCCGAAGCGATGCATGATCTCAGCCCACAGCAACCGTGCCGCACGGAGTTTGGCGATCTCCATGAAGTGATTCATGCCGATCGCCCAGAAGAAGGAGATCCGTGGCGCGAAGGTGTCGACATCGAGGCCTGCAGCGATACCCGTGCGCACGTACTCGATGCCGTCCGCGAGGGTGTATGCGAGCTCGAGATCCAGGGTCGCCCCCGCTTCCTGCATGTGGTAGCCCGAGATCGAGATCGAGTTGAAGCGCGGCATGCAGTCGGCGGTGTAACGGAAGATGTCGGAGACGATTCGCAGCGACGGCTCGGGTGGATAGATGTAGGTGTTGCGAACCATGAACTCCTTGAGGATATCGTTCTGGATCGTCCCGGCGAGCTGCTCCGGCGTGACCCCCTGCTCCTCAGCAGCGACGATATAGAGCGCCATCACCGGCAGCACCGCCCCGTTCATGGTCATCGACACGCTGACGTCGCCTAGCGGGATGCCGTCGAAGAGCACCCGCATATCGAGGATCGAATCCACCGCCACTCCGGCCATGCCGACATCGCCCCTGACCCTCGGATTGTCGGAGTCATACCCGCGGTGGGTTGGGAGATCGAAGGCGATTGAGAGGCCTTTTTGCCCCGCGGCGAGATTGCGGCGGTAGAAGGCGTTGGAGTCCTCGGCGGTCGAGAAACCTGCGTACTGGCGGATGGTCCAGGGCTGGGCCGCGTACATGGTGGGGTAGGGGCCCCGCACATAGGGTGCGATACCGGGCAGGCCGTTCAGGTGTTCAACATTTTCGAGGTCTGCCAGGCTGTAGGTGCCGCCGATGTCGATGCCCTCGGGGGTCGTCCACTTTGTTTCAATTCGATTGAGATGCCATTCGGCGGGCTGTGGCTGAACAAAGCCGATGGACGTGAAATCCGGAATTGTCTCAGTCACGGCCCACCTCCTCCGATTCGTGAAGATCGGTGAGCAGCGCGATAGCGTCGACGTTTCGTCGGACAAAACCATCGACCCCGGCATCCCGCCAGGCGCTCTCCAGCCGGCCTGGATTGCCGACGACGAATACCCTTCGGCCTCGAAGCGCTTTGATCTCTCTCGCCAGCAGCGGAACGACCTCGGGCGCTTGGTTGGCAGAGGCGCAGATCATGGCCGACCGGCTGCCGCTCGCGGAAAACGCGGCCGCCAGGGCCTCGGGACCGTCGAGACCCTCACTGACGACCGCAATCATGCCGCCGGCAGCGAGCAAGTTGGTGACGAACGTTGTGACCGCGCGAGTTTCGGTCGGGTTGCCGACGGCGGCGACAAAGACTCGCGGCCTCACGCCGGCCGCTCGCAGGTGTTGGTCCGAAGCTTCCCGAAGCGCTTCGAACGGCCTGGCTTCTCGCTCGGTCGCGACAGGCGAGATGGTGTCGGTCTCGTCGCTGCCCCGCAAAAGGTCGACCAGGTCGGCTGCCGATATTCCGCCATGTGCGGCCTCGAGGCCGTCCTCGAACGAGCCGATGTCGATGCCGACTGCCCGGTGCACGGCGGTCGGCACGTCGTCCGGCGATCGCCGGGGGTTTCTGCTGGTGCGGAGCCGGTGGAGGGGCTCCTCTTCGAGGTTCGGAAAGGAACTGACACCGGTCACGGGGTCGCGCAGGGTCGAGACGTTCCGACGTTTATCAGTCAGAGAATCGGCGAGTTCCCGGGCGAGGGCACCGGAGAGAAGGTGATTGACCATGCCGCCGATCCCCTCGATGCGCTGGAACTCCTCCCAGGCGGCGTTACAGAGATCGAAGGTCAGCTTCTCTACCAGGTAACTTCCAGCTGCCGGATCGCTGACCCCGTCGATGTGGCTCTCCTCACGCAAAATGATGCTGGTATTGACCGCGAGACGCCGGCCGAATCCGTCGGAACGCCCGGCCGCCGAGTCAAACGGGAGGACGGTGACGACATCCGCTCCGCCGATGGCCGCCGTGTAGGCGGCGTTGGTGCCGCGGAGGAGATTGACCCAGGGATCGCGAACGGTGAGACAGCGCGGCGAGGCGACGGCATGGATCGGGATCGCCGCTGCTCTTGCTCGTATGCTGCAGGCCTCTGCAACCCGTCTCCACAGCGCGCGTAAAGCGCGCAACTTGGCCGTCTCCATAAAGAGATCTCGGCCCACCGCGGTGACGAATCGGAGACGACGACAAACGAGCTCGGGTGAGAGTCCCCTCTGCTCCATCGCCCGCAGATAGGCGACCCCGGTGGCGATGAGGATACTCAGCTCCTGCACTGCGTTGGCCCCGGCCCTGGCGTGGGGCAGGGTTGAAGCAGCCACGGTGCGCATTCGTGGCGCGAAGTCCTCATTCCATCGCAAGGCCTCGGCCATCAGATCGAAAGCGCCGACGAGGCTCGTCGGCAGTTTGCCGTCGGCGGCGAGTACGCCAAGCGGGTCGATGTCGAATCCGCCGACCAGGTCCTCAAAACCACTGTCTGTGCGCCGTGTCGAGGCGATGAGGAGGGCGGCCAACGCCGGCGCCGCGCCGCGGGCATCGAGATAGATCGGGACACCTTTGGCGGCCTCCAGGAAAAGGGTAAATGAGCCCGCGGTCAGATTTCCCCAGTTGCTGCTCCTGCGGTCGACCCAGATCCACAGTGATTCAGCGCCGTAGTCCAGGGCTTCGGCAATCCTCCCGATCGTTCCCTTGGGGTCGCGGAGATCGATCGGACAGGCCACCTCCGTCGGACCGCGACGCGTCGCGCCGCTTTTCGGCGAGTCGAGGGGAAGATCCTCGGTGGTGTACAGGGGTTTGATCACGAGGCGTTCGTGGGTGGTGATCTCAAGCGAAGACAATGAACGCCCCTTCAGTGATTTCTCCGCCGCATCCTCCCAGGCCTCGAAGAACGGCCGCGGAAAATGCAGGGCGATCCTCAGATCATCGTCGAAAGTCGGGCCTCTGTCGTTGTTTCCTGCCACAAGACCTCCACGACGATCGTAACCCGGGACGGAGGTCGCCGTCATCACAGATGCTTCATTGCGCCTTCCGCTTCGGCGAGGAAGGTGCCACTCTTCGCATTGTTTGCCAGTAACGCGTTACTCATTTGGGGTGCGACGAAGTCAAACAATGCGAAGGGTGGCACCGGTGTCATCGACTCGGCTGAGCGCTCCTCATGGGCGGTCTAAAGGGCAGCAGGGGTTCGTCAATTCGAGGTGGCCATTTCCTTGTGCGCCTCGATCAGAGCCTCGACGACCGAAGGATCGGCGAGAGCTGTGACATTACCCATATCTTCATACTCGCCGGCCGCGATATTTCGCAGGATGCGGCGCATGATCTTTCCCGAACGTGTCTTGGGCAGCGCGTCAACCATCATGATCTCATCGGGAGTCGCGATCGGCCCGATGACGTGGCGCACCTGCTCCTTGAGGGCGCCGATCAGCTGGTTCGGATCCGCGCCCCGAACATCATCGTTGAGGAAGACATAGGCGAAGATCCCCTGGCCTTTGATCGGGTGTGGGAAGCCGACCACTGCCGCCTCGGCGACCGACTCGTGCTCGACTAAAGCGCTCTCGACCTCGGCCGTTCCGAGACGGTGTCCGGAAACGTTGATGACATCGTCGACACGTCCGGTGATCCAGTAGTAACCATCAGCGTCCCGCCGGCAACCATCGCCGGTGAAGTAGTACCCCCGAAATCGTGTGAAGTACGTCTCGTGGAAGCGCTCGTGGTCGCCCCACACGGTGCGCGCCTGGCCGGGCCAGGTGCGCTCGAGACAAAGGTTTCCACTGGCCTCGATATTGGCGAGCCTGGCGCCGTTGTCGTCCACCAGGACCGGTTTGATGCCGAAGAAGGGGAGGGTCGCCGAACCTGGTTTGAGGGGCGTTGCACCCGGCAGCGGTGTAATCAGAATGCCGCCGGTCTCGGTCTGCCACCACGTGTCGACGACCGCACATCGGCCCCCTCCGACCACATCGTGGTACCAGGCCCAGGTATCGGGGTTGATGGGTTCACCCACGGTGCCGAGGACCCGAAGGCTGTCACGTGAATACTTGGTTACCCACTCGTCTCCCGAGCAGACAATGGCGCGGAGGGCGGTCGGCGCTGTGTAGAAAATGTTGACCCCGAGGTCTTCGACGATCTGCCAATACCGGCCGGGGTCGGGGTAGGTCGGTATCGACTCGAACATGACGGTGGTGGCGCCGTTGGCCAGGGGCCCGTAAACAATGTAGCTGTGTCCCGTGATCCAGCCGACGTCGGCGGCGCAGAAGTAGATATCGCCGGGGTGGTAGTCGAAGACCAGCTCGTGGGACATGGCCGCGTAAACCATGTAGCCGCCGGTGGTGTGGAGCACGCCCTTGGGTTTGCCGGTCGAGCCCGAGGTGTAGAGAATGAATAGCGGATCTTCGGCTCCCATCCACTCGTAGGTGCATGTTGAGCGCTGTCGGCGGCACTCGACGTCGAGCCAGTAGTCACGACCCGGTTTCATCTCGACATCGGTGTCGGTGCGACGCGCGACGAGCACGGTCTCCACCATCGCAAGGCCCTCGACCGCGCGATCGACGATCTCCTTGAGGTGCAGCCTGCGGCCGCCGCGCCTTCCCTCGTTGGCGGTCACCACCAGCTTTGCCCCGGCGTCGAGAATACGGTCGCGGATGGATTCTGAGCTGAAACCACCGAAGATGATCGAATGGACGGCACCGATCCGCGCACAGGCGAGCATCGTGTAGGCGAGCTCCGGGATCATCGACATGTAGATGCACACCCGGTCTCCGCGGCGGACGCCGTGGAAGCGGAGGACGTTGGCGACCCGGCTCACTTCGTGCTTGAGCTGGCGGTAGGTGATGTGCTCGTACTCGCCCGGTTCGTCCTTGACCCAGATGATGGCGTCCTGCTCGCCCCGCTCGCGGAGATGGCGGTCGACGCAGTTGTAGCAGGCGTTGAGGCGGCCGCCGAGATACCAACCGAAGTCCACATTCTCATAGTCGTGGTCAAAGACGGTATTCCAGGGGTGAAACCATGTAAGTCGTTCGGCCTGCTGGGCCCAGAAGCTCTCGGGCTCATCGAGGGAAAGTCGGTACAGCCGTTCGTACTCCTCCATCGACCCGATGTGGGCGTGTTTCGAAATTTCCGGCTTCGGCGGAATGATCGTGCTTGAATCGTCGGCCATGGTGGCTCCTCGCGAAGGCAACTTTCGTGTCCAAACACTCTAACAGAACAGATCCCTGGGCCTTTCGGGAACGGGCGCGGATCAACCGGGGATGTTCGCTTCTGCGGTGGCCATCACTTCGAGCCAGTCATCTGACGGAAGATCAGACTCGTTTTCCGGCTGAGGGGGAACACGCCACCGGAGCCGGAGCATATCCTGCGGAACGAGTTCGGCGAGGATCGCCGACTCAACCTCGCCGGATGTTGGCGGACTCGAGTATCGCCGCGGCTGCGAGGAAAGAAACAATACGTCTGGATCGGGCTGCCGGTCTTCTGGCGCCGGCGCCGCGGCTGCGGTGACCAGGTCCGGTGAAATCCAGCGCCCTTCGAGAGCCTTCAGCGCGTTCCACACGTCGACGGCTGGTCGCTCGAAGAAACCGTCGCCGGTCATGAACCCGGAGGAATCCAGGACATCAGCATCCACAGCGACCGTGAGCCGTGCGGGAAACGGATCGTAGACGAGGCGGGAGAGCTCGTTGAGAGAGAACGCCTCGTCGTCGCCGACGAGGAGAGCGTCGGCGACCTGCTCCATGGCCTCCTTCGCTCGCTCAACGAGCTTCTCCTCGACCGACGTCAGTGGCCCGGTTTCTCCCAACCCCTCGGTTTTGTCGAAGATGTCCGCAAAGCAGGGCAACGCGCGCTCCGGCTGCTGATCGAGATAGGCGTAGAGATCGACCGCGGCGTTGAAGTAGTCGGCGAGCTCCTCCGACCATCGACGCAGGAGCCGATCGGCGTCCTGGCGCTGGAAGTAGGTGGCACGGGTTCCACCGGTGGGGAAGAGTTGGAGTTCCGCCACGCGGCCGGTTTGGACGACATTGCCGGTGAGACCGTCCGCCTCAACCAACCGCACGACCTCGTCGAAGGAGGCGAAAACAGCGCTGTGGATCGACCGCCGGAGCTCGCCGTCCAAGCTTTCGACGCTCTGGTGTTCGGCCACAGGCGAGAGGTTTGCGAAACGCTGGCTCCAGGGATCGAGGTTTTGAGCAAGGGTTTCGCGCGACCCTTCGAGGCGTTCGGCGAGTTGCTGATTGTTGTGACCCCATTCGGATCCGGCCACTTCCTGCACCACGGTCGCGACTACCGGACCGTCAACGCGGATCGTCAGGTGGAGGTGCTCCCGAACCGGCTCTTCGAAACACGCCGTCAGTGGTAGGCAGAGAAGGGTGATCACGAGAGCTCTGATCTGGCGCATACAAGCCTCCGTTGGAGAGACCAATTGTCCTACGGAATAGCCAGATTGGGTAAGGAGACGGAGGTGGGCACGGGCACGGGATCCGGCTTCGCTCCTTGGGCTACGCCGGGACAAGTAGAATAGGGGGGTGAACGGAATCATTCGCAGTATGCGGCCCGAGCAGTGGCTCAAAAACGGCTTCGTGCTCGCGCCGATCGTTTTCTCGGGGCTCATCGGCGATATCGACGCCTGGCTGCGGACGGTGCTGGCGGTAGCAGCGTTCTGCGCCGCCTCCTCGGCGGTGTACCTGGTCAACGATGTGATCGACCGCGAGGCGGACCGCTCCCATCCGATCAAGAAAAACCGAGCCATCGCTTCGGGGGAGGTTTCGGTGGCGACGGCTCTCTCGGTAGCGGTCGTTCTGGTGGCCGCAGCCGCTGTCGTTTCGGTCTGGCTCGGCGGCTGGTTTCCGGCGGTGCTCGCCGCTTACGTTGTTTTGGTGTTGCTGTATTCGGCGTTGCTCAAGCGCGCGGTCTTCCTCGATGTGCTGATAGTGGCGGCCGGTTTCGTGCTTCGGGTGGTCGGTGGCGCGGTGGCGATCAATGTCCCGGTGTCGAGCTGGATCCTGGTCGTGGCCTACCTGCTCGCTCTCTACCTGGCGCTGGGCAAGCGGCGCTCCGAGCTCGTGCTTCTCGGCGTCGAGGCGGGCAACCACCGGGCGGTCCTCGGCCACTACACTTTGCCGGTGGTGGACCAGGCGATCAGTGTTGTCCTCGGCGCGACGGTACTGGCCTACGCTCTCTACACGGTGGCACCCGACACGGTCGCCAAGGTCGGATCGGAGGGACTGCTGGCGACCGTGCCGATCGTGCTCTACGGGCTTTTCCGCTATCTCTACCTGCTCCACCTGCACGAGCTCGGCGGCAGCCCGACTCGCGCCCTCCTCACCGATCGCCCGCTGCTCGTCTGTGTTGTCGTCTGGCTCGCGGTTGCCGCCGCGGTCATCAACACCTCGCGCTGATCCCACCCGCCCCCCCGGATACAAGATGCCAGATGCCGGATGTCACAAGGCTAGGCGGGTGGATCTGGTATCCGGGATCTGGAATCTGGGATCTGATGACCGTCAGCGAAGGCGTTCCGCTATCCGTGCCGCTGCCGCGCGGGCCTGCTTGATGCAATCGTTGACCGAGATGCCGCGGTAGGGCGAGCCCGCAAGCTCGATGCCGGCATCGCCGGCCGCTGCCGTCGCCGCGGCCACCCGGTCGAGATGACCCACGGTGTATTGGGAGATGCCATGCTCCCAGCGTACGATCCACACCCGATCGGGCTCCGGATCGGCCCCGAACACCCGCGCCAGTGAGGCGCGCACTCGGTCAAGTAGGCGATCGTCGTTGAGACCGACGGCGCCCGGTGATCTGGCGCCGCCGACCATCGCGCGGAGGAAGAGCCAGCCGGCTGGAGCCTGGCCGGGGAAAATGTCATGGCAGTAGAGGGTACCGAGCAGCGTGTCCTCCTCACCGCGGGGAACGAGAAAACCGAAACCGTTCACCGGACGGCCGAACGCGTTCTTGTCTGCGTATCCGAGCATCACCACCGCGATCGGCACGGTCGGAATCGCGGCCAGCGGCGCGACCGCGTCTGGTGCGAGCTTCGTCATCAGTCGGGCGGCGCGCTCGGTCGGAAGAGTGAGGAGGACGGTCTCTGCCTGTATGGCTCCCTCCTCGGTGTTCAGGATGTGGGTCGAACCCTTCCGTTCGAGGGTCTGCAGCGGCCGTTTGAGCAGCAGGCGATCGCCGGTCCTTTCGGCGAGACGTTCGGGCAGCCGGACCATGCCGCCGGAAAACGTTGTCAAGGTCCCGCCGGGTCCGGCCGGCCCGGCTGAGCGGGACCCGGTTTTCTTTGTCTCCCGCATTTTGGCGAACAGGGCCTTGGTGAGGGAACCGTATTCGGACTCCATGGCCGCCATCTTCGGAAACGTAGCGGCGAGCGACAACTTGCGCGAATCGCCGGCAAAGACCCCGGTGACCATCGCGTCGACCAGGACCTCCGCCGCCTGCCGACCGATGCGACGGCTGGCGAAATCGAAGACCGTCTCGTCGTCGCCGGTGTGGGGCGAAGCGAACGGTTCGCCGAGCAAACGGATGCGTCCGCTGAAGGGCAGGATGCTGGAAAGCATGAATCCCACCGGCGAGGTCGCGACCCGACGGAGTTTGCCGTCGCGGAGAATGAAGCGATCGGCGGACGCCTCATCGGCGCGCACTAACAAGTCGTCGAGGGCCTGGATCGTGGCCAAGTCGAGGGTGTCGGGGGCGTTGTCGAGAAAGCCCTGTGGCCCCCACTCGAGTGTGAAACCGGCATCGAGCTCGGAGTGTATCTTGCCGCCGGGCCTGCTCGCGGACTCGAGAATCACATAGTCGCCGATCCCGTGGTCGTGCTCGAGCCATGCGCCGGTCGCGAGACCCGTGATTCCGCCGCCGACGATGGCGATCCTGGTGATCAATCCTCGGCGCCCATTGGATCTATGGATGTGAAGTCGGCGAGCAGAGACGCGGCGGCCTTGACACCGACGACGATCGCTGCTTCGTCCGGCCGAAAGGTCGGCGTGTGGACGTAGTCCGTCCAGCCTTCGGCTTCGTTCGCGACACCGAGGAAGAAGTACACACCCGGCACCTGCTGTTGGAAGTAGGCGAAATCTTCGGCGGCCATGATCGGATCGATTACGAGCACGTTTTCGGAGCCGAGGCTGCGACCGAGCGACACCTGAGCGAACTCGGTGAGCCCCTCGTCGTTGTCCACCACCGGTGCGATCCGTTCGTAATCGAGCTCGTAGGTCGCACGGTTCGCCTTGCAGATGCCGGCGACGATTCGCTCGAACCGCTCGGGTATCTCGGACCAGGTTTCAGGGTCGAGGGTGCGCACGGTTCCGGTGAGCACCGCCCTGTCGGCGATGATGTTCCAGCGATTGCCGGCATTGAGGGTACCGACCGAAAGGACCAGCGGTTTTCGGGCATCGACCTCCCGCGAGGGGATGGCCTGGAGCGCCGTCACCAACTGGGAGGCGACGTAGACGGCGTCGATTCCGTCCTGGGGTGCCGAGCCGTGGGTCATGCGTCCGTGAATGGTGACGGTGAAGCGGTCGCCCGCCGCCATCAGGCCACCCGGCCGCAGGGCGACGAAGCCGGCCTCGGCGATCGGCATCACGTGCAGCCCGAAGATCGCTTCAGGCATCGGGTTTTCGAGCACGCCTTCCGCGATCATCATCGCTGCGCCGCCCTCCTCGCCGACCGGCGGCCCCTCTTCGGCCGGCTGGAAGATGAACTTCACCGTACCGTGCAGGCGGTCTTTGAGCTTCATCAGAACCTCGGCTGTGCCGAGGCCGACCGTGGTATGTACGTCGTGCCCACAGGCGTGCATCACCCCGGCGTTGGTCGAGCGGTACGGCACGTCGACCTGTTCGTCGATCGGAAGAGCATCGATGTCGGACCGCCATGCAACGACCGGCCCCGGAAGGGCGCCCTCGAGGACCGCGACCACTCCGTTGTGGGCAACTCCGGTCTGCACGTCGTATCCCATCGCCTCGAGCCGACGCGCGATCTCGGCGCCGGTCTTCTCCTCCCGGTTGGAGAGCTCGGGGTGCTGGTGGAACCAGCGCCGCGCCTCGATGAGCTGCGGCTCGATCTCGGCCGCCGCGGCGGCGATCTCGTCGTTCATTGTTCGCTCCTCGCTGCCGGCGGGAGCAGCCGCGATGACGGCCGTGCCCAGGATGATCGATGTGATGCAACGCCAGGGGAAGAAATTGTTTTTCATTGCTGCAGGGTAGCAAATATGCGGGCTAAGCGCTGCCCTCACCGCTCTTCTGCAACCCATCGCCGATGAGGGCGAGGCTGATGACCAGAGCGGTGATGGCGAGGCCGGGGAAGACCGACAGCCACCAGCCGTCGAGCATCACACGCTGTCCGTCGGCGACCATGCCGCCCCAGCTCGGAAGGGTGGCGGGGATTCCGAGACCCAGGAAGGAAAGGGTGGCCTCCGCGAGGACCAGGTTGCCCATCTGGAGGGCCGTGTCCTGGGCCACCGGCGCCTTGAGGTTCGGGAGGTAGTGGAGGGTCCACATCCGGGGCCACCGGGTGCCCGCGACCCTGGCGGCCTGGATAAAGCTGCGGGTGCGCAGTGAAAGCACCTGGCCGCGTACGAGACGGGCCAGACCCATCCAGGAGGTCAGACCGAGGACCGCGATCAAGACGCCAGGACCCGGGCGGAACAGCGCCGAGAGGAGGATCAAGAGCAGCAGCAGCGGAAAGGCAAGCAGCGCATCGATCGTGCGCATCAGAACGGCGTCCGCAAACCAGCCGCCCGTCGCGGCGGCGAGCCCGATGAAAAGCCCGACCACGAGCGCGAGGGTGACGCCGAGGGCGGCGACGGTGAGGGAGATCCGACCGCCGACAAGCAGTCGCCGCAAGACGTCACGACCAAAACGATCGCTGCCCAGCCACAGACGAGCTCCGGTCCGTGCCGCGACATCGTCCGGCGGGATCGACGACATGGTTCTCGGGCCGCGGACCTGGTAGAGACCGTTTTCGATCTTCACTTCGGGCGAGATCAGAGTGCGCCCGTCGTTCAGCTCGAGGATTGTGACCGTGGAGAGGGGAGGGAGCAGCGAGGCGTGTAATGGATCGCCGTCGCCGGTATCGGTCAGCAGGAACGGGCCGAGGCCGCAGGCGAGGACGAGGACGCTGAGGCCGGAGGCGCCCCATACCAGACGCATCGGGGTCTTCATCGATCACCCCGTGAACGTGGGTCGACTACCGCATAGAGAAGGTCGGCGACCAGGTTGCCGAGGACGACAGCTGCTGCACCGATCAACGTGGCGCCGAGGATCAGGGGGATGTCGCGCGCGCGCGCCGCATTGAATGCCACTTGACCCATTCCGGGCCACGAGAAGATAGCCTCGACGACCACCGAGCCGGAGACCAGCACCGGCAACGCGAGACCGAACAGGGTGACCACCGGCAGCAGAGCCGGCCGCAGGGCGTGGACCAACAGCAGACGATGGTTTGGGATGCCGCGAGCGCGGGCCGCGAGCATGAAACGCGAGGCGTGGACGTCGAGAAGGGTGGCGCGGAGGTAGCGGGCGGTCCCGGCGGCTCCGACCAAACCGAGACAGATAGCCGGCAGGAACAAATGGTGAATGAGGTCGGCGAGGGAGGCGAAACCACTGAGGCGGGTGGCGTCCACCGAGTGCATGTGCGAGGCCGGGAACCAACCAAGGGTGACACTGAAGATCAGGATCAACATCCCCGCCAGCCAGAATGAAGGCACGCCGTAGAGCGTGAGGCTGAGCACCGTGATCACGCGATCGCCCCAACCATCCGGGTGTCGAACCGCTGCCAGCGCGAGCGCGAGCCCGAGCACCAGCGTCAGAAGGAGGCCGCTGCCGGCGAGCAGAACGGTCGGCGGCAGTGCCCGTGACAGCACCCGCGACACCGGTTCCTTGTAGAGGAACGAGGTCCCGAGGTCGCCGGTCAAGACTGCTCCGAGCCAGCTCAGGTACTGATCACCCGCCGACCGATCGAGGCCGTAGCGGGCACGGACGGCCTCGCGGGTCTCGGGTGAAAGGCGCGGATTGTCGATGGTGTCGGCATAGGACCCCGGTGCCGCCTGCACGACCACGAAGGTCAGGGTCGCGACCAGCCATACCAGTGGCACCAACGCGGCCAACCGCCGGAGGGCAATGCGTTTCATGAATCGATCTCGGAGAGTCGAGAGGTCACAAGTGGATTATAGGTGGGTAGTGGGCCTGGGAGCGAGGGATGCCAGATGCCAGATACCGGATAAGGGAAAAGCCTGACTCTGCCAAAGGGCGGCTGGGTGGATCCGGAATCCGGTATCCGTTCCTTCGCGCTCGGGATTACTTCGCAACCTCCCAGTCCGCAACATTGAAGTAGATCGTCGCATCATTGATATCCGCCCCCCGCACGCGCGAGTCGAGGCCGACCAGGCGGACGTTCTCGACCAGGAAGGTGTAGGGCTGGTCGGCGACGATGATCTCCTGAATGCGGTCGAGGAGCGGCTTCTGCGTTGCAAAGTCGGGGGCCGCTGCCACTGCGTCGAGCAGTCGATCGACCTCGGGGTTCGAGTAGCGACCGAAGTTGAATGTCGGCGTATCGGGCGGGGCGCTGTGCCAGATTCCCTCCAGGTCCACCTGGGTCGGTTCGATCCAGCGGTTGACGAAGGCCTCGAAATCGCCCTCCGAAATGGCGGCCTGAACCGCGCCCCACTCGATCAGGCGGGGCACGACCTGAATGCCGATTCGGCCGAGATCCCGTTCAATCATCAGGGCGATGTCCTGCCGGACTTCGCTCTCGGCGGGCGCGAGTATTTCAAACGAGAATGTCTGTCCATTGCGGTCGAGCAGACCGTCGTTGTCGCTGTCCAACCAGCCGGCCTCGGCCAGCAGCCTTGCCGCAGCGGTCGGGTCGAAGGGCCGCTCTTCGAGGTCGCGATTGAAGGCCCACATGGACGACAACACCGGCCCGACTGAAGGTTTCGCGAAGCCGTTGTAGACAACGTCGATCAGGGCGCCTCGATCGATAGCGAGGCCGAGGGCGCGACGCACCTTCGAGTCGGCAAAGAGGTCGTTTTCGAGGTTCCAGCAGATATGGGTGTAGGAACGGTCCGCGAAGATTCTCAGCTCGAGATCAGGGTTGGATTGGACCCGCGCCGCCTCGGCTGGAGGAATGTCGTTGACGAGATCGAGTCCTCGGGCGAGCAGCTGGGTGAAAAGCGCGGATTTGGACGGGACGATGCGGAAAACGAGGGCCTGCAATCGTGGACGCTCGGGTACGAAATAGCGCGGGTTGCGTTCGAGGATGATCTCCTGCTGCGGTGTGTGCGCTCTGGGTAGAAAGGGTCCGGCCGAAAGGACGAGCTCGCTCCAGTCCGTGTCCTCCCAGGCCTCGAACGGGATCTCCTGCCACGCGTGAGCCGGAACGATGGGTCCATCGTTGACGTCCATCAGCTGGTAGGGATAACGGTGGGAGAAGGTATAGCGAACCGTGTGATCGTCGAGCGCCTCGACCTTCTCGATATTGCCGGTGAGGTCCGACCAGAGCCAACCGAGTTCGTCCGACGTTTGGACTTTCCAGCTGAAGAGAAGGTCGTCAGAGGTGACCGGGACACCGTCACTCCAGACGGCATCGGTCCGCAGGTTGAAGGTCAGGCTCAAACCATCCTCCGAGAACTCCCAGGATTCCGCCAGCGACGGGGCGAAGGATGGCGGGTGCTGTTGATAGTCGACCTGTTCCACAGCCAGCGACGGGTAAATGAGGGCCAGAATCTCCTCGCTGTTGGAGTCCTCGGCCAGAAACGGGTTCCAGCTTTGGATGTCGGATTGGACACCGATGATGACTGTGTCGGCGGGGCGTTTTAGCGGGCCGGTTGGGGAGCACGCTACAGCCAGGAGCGCCGAGGCGATGACGAGCCGTGTCTGGAGTTTCATGCGGGTATCGTAGCAGTCACCGCCCGCCCACCCGGATACAAGATGCAAGACACAAGATGCAAGTCACCCGACCGACCCTGGCTCGAACGAGGGCGGGTCGGCGGATCTTGCATCAGATCACTCGGGCGATGGTGCCGGGAGGTGTGTACAATCCACTTCTCTGAACGCGTCTGGAGGATTGAATGGCCGGAATCGCATTGATCTCGGTATCGGACAAGACCGGATTGAATGAGCTCGGGCTCGAGCTGAGGGCACGCGGTTGGAAGATCATCTCGACCGGCGGCACCGCCCGTGCCCTGCGCGATGCTGGATGCGAGGTGCTCGAGGTCAGTCGGCACACTGGTTTTCCGGAAATCCTCGGTGGTCGGGTCAAGACCCTCCATCCCTGGGTCTTTGCGGGTATTCTCGCGGCGCCGACGGCTGAACACGAAGCGGAGCTTTCAGAGCTGGAGATCCCGAATATCGACCTCGTGGTGGTCAATCTCTACCCGTTCCGGGAAACGGTGGCACGGGACGATGCAGACCTCGAGGAGGCCGTCGAGCAGATCGACATCGGCGGACCAAGCCTCATTCGGGCGGCCGCCAAGAACCACGCGCGAGTGACGGTAGTGGTGGATCCGGCGGACTACACCGAGGTTCTCGACGAGCTCTCCGCGGACGAGGCGGACGGAGATTTCCGGCGCCGAATGGCGGTCAACGCCTTCCGCCATACCGCGGCCTACGACGCGGCGATTGCGGCCCACCTGCCGCGGCTGATGGGTGACGAAAGGCCGGCCGCTTCGGCGGAGGTAGCGGAAGCACTTCTTCTCTGCCACGAAGACGAACTGCGCTATGGGGAGAACCCACATCAGTGGGGCGTACTCGCACGCGGCGGACATCCAACGGGTCTTGGCGGCGCCCGTCAGATCCAGGGTAAAGCTTTGTCATACAACAACCTCGGCGACGCCACCGGGGCCTGGCGATTGGTATGGGACCTCCCCGGCGCCGGGGTGGCGGTGATCAAGCACGCCAACCCGTGCGGGGTGGGCCTCGACGACAATATGGCGGAGGCTTTCCGCAAGGCGCGCGCGACTGACCCCGTGTCAGCATTCGGTGGCGTCATTGCTGCCAATCACCAGGTCGACGGTGCGTTTGCAGAATTGGTCGTGGAGCAATTCGCCGAGGTTGTGATCGCACCCGGATACGACGCCGCAGCGTGTGAGGTCTTTGCACGCAAGAAAAACCTGAGGGTGCTCGAAGCCGAACCGGCCGATAGTAGTGGTTTGGTGGTTCGCGATATCGACGGTGGCTTCCTGATTCAGGAAACGGACGCGGGCTGGGATGGTGAGGAGCGGGAAATTGTCACCGCACGGAAGCCGAGCGAGGACGAGTTGCGTGCTCTCGAGCTGGCCTGGCGTGTGGTCAAGCACGTTGGCTCCAACGCCGTCGTGGTCGGGGTAGAGGATCGGATCATCGGCATCGGCGCCGGCCAGATGAGCCGGGTGGACGCAGCCAAGATCTCTGTTGCCAAGGCGGCCGAGATGGACCACGATCTCGTCGGCTCTGCCGCTGCCTCTGACGCCTTCTTTCCGTTCCCGGACGGGGTTGAAGTGCTGCATGCGGCAGGTGTGCGCGCCGTCATCCAGCCCGGCGGATCGATTCGCGACAATGAGGTCATCGAGGCGTGTAACCAGCTGGGAGTGGCGATGGTGTTGACGCGTCGGCGTCACTTCAGACACTGACCCTCCCGCCCGCCCGGGCTTTACGGCCATTCGGCCTTACGGTGTGACGGCGGGGTTAGGCGGCGGCGTTGACAGGAGTATGTGCCGCATTGCCGCACAGCCGTCCTGCCGCATAGCCGGGGCGGGTGGACGGGGGGGCGGGTCCGGGCTAGCATGAATGAAGAAGTCACGACGTCCCGGGGGTGCAGATGGAGGAGTCGTCCAGTGTTGGGGTGGTGCTGAGGTTTCGAGACGGCCACCTCACCCGTGCAGTGTTGACGAGGGATTTCACTCCGTTGGATTTCGCGGTCGAGGCCAGGGCCGAGGACGGCGAAAAACTACAGGTCAATATCTCTGAGCTCAAAGCGGTCTTCTTTCTCAAGGATCCGGGCCGGCGCGAGGCCGAGTTGCAGATCGGTGCCGTGGTCGGTGATCCACCCCCCGGAGCACCCGCGCGGGTCGAGTTCTTCGACGGCGAGGTCATTCACGGCATCGTCCAGGAATACCGGATGGAGAACAGCGGCTTCTTCCTCTATCCAACCTCGCCGGAGAGCAACAACGAAAAGGTTTTCGTGGTCGCGCGGTCCATCAACACCCTGAGCCTGGACGGCTGAGCCTCCTTCCATGAAACAAACAGCATGGTTGATTGCCGTTGTCGCTGTCGCAGTCGCCACCGGAACTGGAGCACAGAAGGCCGGGATGCCCGCGCTTGAGGCCCTCAACTCGGCTCTGCGCAATGAGCCGGCGTGGCAGGCCGAATACAGTCAGGAGTACATTGCCGCCGGGATGGAGGCCGGAGATGAGGTGTCCGGAGTCGTCGTCGTGGCATTCCCGGATCGCGCGCTCTTCCGCGCCGTCGAACCACCGGGTCAGATGATGGGTCTTGAGGGAAGACTGGTGCGGCTCGTCGACCGGGAGGTTCCGAGCTGCGACGAGCACTATCTCGATGACGCCGAGTGGGCGAGAGTGCCGTTGGCGGCCATACTTGATCCGCGGGGTACCGTGGATCGATTCACGGTCCTCGATCACGGTGAGAGGGGTTTTAGCCTGGTGCCGCACGAGCCTGGCGGTGTCGACCGCGTCGACGTGGTCCTCGGAGAGGACAATCTGCCGGACGAGGTGGTCGTGGTCGATCCCCAGGGTGCGACAAACCGCCTTCGATTCACCGCCTGGCGCCCTGTGGACGGCCCTCCCGACGGTCGGTGGCTCCCCGAACCACCCCCCGGCCTCGAGTGCATCGGCGACGATTCGGCAGATTTCTAAACGTCTTCACGCGTGCCCAAATCAAATGGATTGCCCGCCCGCTGCGATCTCCGATCGCAGCCACGGGCGCCCATGACGTCACCTCCGAGCCCAAGCGTTCGTCGGTTCCGTCACCTCGCGCCCTGGCGCGGCTGCGCCGCGCGGGCGGGCATTCGCGAGAATCGACCTCCCTCGGACTTTTTCCCCGCCCCCGCCCCCCCCCACCCGCCCTCGGAAAGCCACGTTGGGCCGAGCCCACCGCGACTTTCCGAGGGGAGGGGGTGAATAAAGACTTGGCGTCAGAGTTTCTTCCGCTTCTTCCAAGGCCGAACTCGCGCGGTCCTCTTGGCGTCCTCGGCGTCTTGGTGGTGCGATAGGTGGGTGGGCGGAAATCCGAAATTCGAAATCCGAATTCCGAAATGGAGGAGTGGGTGGGTGGACTGCTACACCCCACGATCGAGAAGCATCTGGCTGGCGTTGATCAGCGCCTCGCGCTCGGGCCCGGGCGGAAAGGCCTTTGCCCGTTCCGCGGCCTCGGCGGCGTGCGTTTGGGCCCGTCGACGGACCTCGTCGAGCACTCCGGAGGTGCGCACCATTTGCAGTACCTCTTCTTCCGAAATGGCGTCGAATGCGCCGTTGGCGATGACCTCGGCGAACCTATCGCGGGTCCGACCGTCGACCCGTCGGAGGAGGAGGATGATCGGCAATGTGACGCGACCCTCGAGCAGATCCGCCATCACGGGTTTGCCGAGGTCAGATCTCGCAGCAGTGAAGTCGAGCAGATCATCCACCAGCTGGAAGGAAACGCCGACGCTGCGCCCGAAATCGTGCAGCCCTTCGGTGAGGTGCAGGGTTGCCGGTTGGAAGAGCGCCGGCAGAGCACACGCGGCGGCGAAAAGCTCGGCGGTCTTACGCTGCGTGATATCCATGTAGGTGGCCTCGTCGACATCGAGCCGTCCCCGCACGCGATCGGCCAGGATCTCGCCTTCGGTCATCCTCAGTGTGGCCGAGGTCAACACCCGCATGACGTCGACGTCGCCGAGCTCGAGACACAGATCCATCGTGCGCGTATAGAGCCAGTCGCCGACCAGCACGGTCGTCTGGTTGCCCCAAATGTTGTTGGCCGTCGGTTGACCCCGCCGCAGATCGGACTCGTCGATGATGTCGTCGTGGATCAGAGTAGCGGTGTGGATCATCTCGAGCACAGCAGCGTAGCGCACGTCCCGCTCACCCTTGTAGCCGAGCATTCTGCTCACCAGCAACACGAGAGCGGGCCGCAGCCGCTTGCCTCCGTTTCCGAGAACGTATGTGGCGACGTCGCGGACCATGGGTTGGGCGGCCTTGAACTCGCGGTCAAAGAACTTCTCGACCTCATCCAGTCTGTCGAGCACGGGACCGAAAACCTGTCTGATCTGCCGTGCCTGTTTGAGGGAACTGACCGTCGCCTTCACTCGCGGAGGATAACACGGCGCTGAATTCGGATTTCGCAATTCGGAATGAGGAATTTCGAAATCGCTCTGCAATCGATGGACGAATATTGCCCTGAAAAGTGATTGCGATGGTGTGAAGGCGAATATGGTCCGCGGCAATCAGCTCCAGATTGTGAGTAATCTACCGAGAGAAGTGCGTGCCCTTTGCGCATGTGGATGCACGGAATCTGGGCCGCAAAGAACGATGACTTTGCGGTAACAGTCAACAGCGGTCCGGTCATCTTCGCGACAGTGGTGCCGGAGATGACCCTTCATCAACCATGCCTCGGTATTGTGTGGATCGACGTTCAGGATACGATCGATAAAGATCTCGGCGACTTCCCATCGTTCTTCGGAGATTGCGCGTGCAGCGTGTGACCTGTAGACACGAATCTGTGAATCTTGGTCATCGTTGTTTGACCTGGATTCATGTCGAAATATCGAAAAAGTTTTCATCTTTTCGAACCAAGAATGTATCAATTGGAAGATGATGTCAAGAGAATTGAAAATATTCTGGTCGGAGACTTCCTCAGAAGGAATCGATAATTCTCGTTCTCGGTGTCCTTGAAGAAGTCATCGGAAGTTGCACTTTTTGAGGAGACCCGAAAAATCCAAGCGCATTATTTCGGATAGGGTTATTGAATAGCCCGTGTTTTTGGACTTCAACGGGCCAGGCATGTAGCCGCGAGAATTGACCTCCGGAGCTTTGGCCAACTCCGTGAGCAGCCGCCGTCCGACCGCGGTATGATGGCGCCATGAGCCGATCACCCGACCCGCCTCCCTTCGTCCATCTTCATCTCCACACCCACTACTCATTGCTCGACTCGGCGATCCGAATTCCGGAGCTTGGAGCTCAAATATCTCGCCTCGGGATGCCCGCTGTGGCGGTGACGGATCACGGCAACCTATTCGGCGCGTTCCAGTTTCATAGGGCCGCGATCAAAGCCGGTGTCCGACCGGTGATCGGGTGCGAAGTATATGTGGCTCCGGGCGATCATCGTGAACGGGCGCCAATTCCCGGACGGCGCCGGCCATACGACCATCTGGTGGTGTTGGCCGAAAACAACCGCGGATATTCAAACCTCGTCAAGCTGGTGAGTGCCGGCTACCTCGAGGGCTTCTATCATAAGCCCCGCGTTTCCAAGGATCTTCTCGCCGCGCATAGTGATGGCTTGATTGCGCTGTCCGCCTGTTTGTCGGGGGAGGTGTCGCGCTTCCTGTTGGCGCGGGAGACCGAAAGGGCGCGTGAGGCGGCCGAGACCTACCGTGAGATCTTTGGCGAGGATGATTTCTACCTCGAGATTCAGGACCACGGTATGGCCGACGAGGGGTTCGTCCGAGAGGGCATGGTGGAGCTTTCGGGAAACACGGGAATCCCTCTCGTAGCGACCAATGACTGCCACTTTCACAAGCGTGAGGACACCTTCGCGCACAAGGTGTTGATTGGGATCGGGCTCAACCGTGACCTTGAAGACCTCCAACGAAGCTACGCCTATAACGCCGAATTTTACGTCAAATCTCCGGCCGAGATGTACGAGCTCTTTGCCAATTACCCGGGAGCGTGTGAACGTACCAGTGAGATCGCTTCCCGGTGTCACGTTCGTTTTGATACCGACTCGCTTCACCTTCCGAAATTCAAGGTTCCGGACGACTCCAACCTCGAGGTTTTTCTCGTCGAGAAATCGCAGCAGGGCTTAGCCAGAAGGTTGAAAAAAAACGTTTCCAGGCGACACCCTGACGAGGTGTATCAGGCACGGCTCGAACAGGAACTCGACATCATTCGGAAGATGGGTTTCCCGGGATATTTTCTTGTCGTCTGGGACTTTATCCGCCATGCTCGAGAGAGCGATATACCGGTCGGACCGGGTCGAGGATCTGCCGCCGGTTCCCTCGTCTCCTATGCCCTTGGAATTACCGATATCGATCCAATGGAGTTCGATTTGCTTTTCGAACGATTCCTCAACCCCGATCGGATTTCAATGCCCGATATCGACATCGATTTTTGCCAGCGCCGGCGAGACGAGGTGATCGACTACGTACGGAATCTTTATGGTGAAGATTCTGTGTCCCAGATCGCAACGTTCAACATTCTCAAGGCAAAATCTGCAGTGCGTGATGTGGGCCGGGTAATGGGAATGCCCTTCGGCGACGTGGACCGGATTGCCAAGCTCATCCCGGACGAACTCAACATCACCATCGATCAGGCGCTCAAGGACGCCCCGCAGCTGCGCGAGCTCGTGGAAGGTGACGAAGATGTGAGATTGCTGGTGGAAACCGCGTCTCGCCTCGAAGGGCTCGCACGACATTGCGGGGTGCACGCTGCCGGGGTTGTGATTGCTCCGGAACCGCTCGTCAATCTGATTCCCTTGAATCGTTCGTCGCACGAAGAGGTGACGACCCAGTTCGACAAGGACGACGTCGAAGCCCTCGGGCTTCTGAAGATGGATTTTCTCGGACTACGGACGTTGACTGTTATCGACGATGCGGTGAAGTCGATACGCCGATCGGAAGACCCGGACCTCGACCTCACGAACATTCCGTTCGACGATTCTGATGTCTATGCGCTGTTCTCGGCCGGCGATACCGACGGCGTATTCCAGTTCGAGTCCTCGGGCATGAAGGAAGTGCTGCGCAAGGTTCAGCCGCAGAGCTTCCTTGATATCGCCGCCCTCAACGCCCTTTACCGTCCAGGCCCGATGCAGTTCATCGACGACTACGCGGATCGCAAGCACGGCCGCAAGACGATCACCTACATCTTCCCCGAACTCGAGGAGATTCTCGGTGAAACATACGGGATCATCGTGTACCAGGAACAGGTGATGCGGATCGCGGTCGAAATCGCGGGCTTTTCCCTGGCCAAGGCGGACACCCTGCGCAAGGCGATGGGGAAAAAGAAACAGGAGATTATCGACCGCGAGGGCGAGAACTTTATCGAGGGCGCGGTGGCCAACGGCCACCCCAGAGACAAGGTGCGCCAACTGTGGAACCAGATCGTGCCGTTCGCGAAGTACGGGTTCAACAAATCGCACTCGGTGGCCTACGCCCACGTCGCCTACGTCACCGCCTACCTCAAGACCCACTACCTTGCGCATTTCATGGCCGCGATGCTGACCTCAGAAGTCAACAACACCGACAAGCTCGGCCAGTACCTGGTGCGGTGTAAGCAAATGGATCTCGAAATCCTGCCGCCGGACATCAACACCTCGATGGCGTTTTTTACGGTCGAGGGCAGTGGAATCCGCTTCGGCCTGGCAGCCATCAAAGGGGTCGGACAGTCGGCTGTGGAGCCTTTGCTCAAGGCGCGTGAGCGTGAAGGCCGGTTTTCAACGCTTTCCGAATGCCTGCGGTCACTGCCGGCGCGTTCGATGAACCAAAAGGTCCTCGAGTGCCTCGCCAAGGCGGGCTGCTTTGACGCCTTCGACATTACCCGCAAAGGCATTCTCGACAATCTCGAACGGCTGCTCGACATGACCGGTCGCGAGAGGGAACAGCGAGAGCTCGGCCAGGGGTTCCTGTTTGACGATATGCCTTCCGAGACACTCGAGGACGAGCTGCGCAAGGCGGGCCGGGCGGAGCAGTCTGAACGACTGTCGTGGGAGCGAGAAGTGCTCGGCTTCTATCTCACCGGCCATCCGTTGGCGGACTTCGACGAACAGCTGGACCGCTACGCGGACTGCCGCATCGTCGAGCTTGCGGAACGTTTTGCAGCCGGGGCGGAGCACGTCACTGTCGGCGGTATGGTGACCGGCCTCAAGGTGATGCCGATCCGCAGGGAGGGCCGCAACCAGGGTCGTCGTCTGGCTGTCTTCCAAATCGAAGATGCGGCGGGTGTGGTGCGGGTGGTCGCGTTTCCGGATGTTTTCGACGCCCACGAGCGACTGCTGGCCGACGGTAAGCCGGTGCTCGTGGTGGCGACGGTCAAGGGCGAAGGCGATCACGTCGAGCTGATGGCGGACGAGATTGTCTCCCTCGAGGGTATTGACTCACGCCGTGCCGCCGCTCTCAAAGTGGTGCTCGACCTCGACCAGATGGATGAAGAGCGGCTGGAGGCGATTCGCGAGTACCTGCTCGAGCACCCGGGCGAGATGCCGGTGCGGTTCGAGCTCCTCCGGCGGGGGAGGTTCAGGGCCCGCTTGGTACCGCCGCCGGCGCTGACAGTCGATCCCCATGCCGCCACCCGGGAGGGGCTCAAGGAGCTCCTGGACGGCGGCTGGTGCGAGTACGAGTTCGACTCCAAGGCCCGTAATGGCAATGGCAAAGCCGGCCGACCTCCCGCATCGCATACCAGCGGCAATTCAGCCGAACTGGTGAATTAGTCGATCGATTTTCAACGCAGAGGCGCAGAGACGCAGAGGGGTTCTTAACGCTCGAATACACGCTATTGATTGATCCGGTTGGATAATCCGGATGCGCCCTGTAAGCATTTTGTGTTAGCCGAGAGTAGAGCAACGCGCATCTTCCTGGCGCTTCGAATTCCGTGTGGGGCCCGAGGTCCGATTTTTCTCTGCGGCTCTGCGTCTCCGCGCCTCCGCGTTCTAAACCGGGGAATCTTCGTCTGCGCTCAGGGTCTTGTAATCGCCGTTCAGCCAGCGGTCGATGTCGGTCTTGTACCACTTTGAGAATCGGCGGCCGGAGGGGCCGCCGGCGAGGGCGGTGAGGGCCCGGTCCTCGCCGAGATCCGTGATGAACCGCCACGAAGGTGTGAAGGTGGTCCGACGATTGTGGGCCTTGAAGATTCCGCCTTGAACGACCGTGGCCCGGTTTCCCGGCAGCTCGATGGGCCCGTGATCGAACCCGGTCCACCGCGGCAGCCGGCCATCGAAGAATACATTTTTCATCATGATGTACTGAAGCCTTCCCCAGGGACTGATCGCCTCGAGGTCGACCTCGGTCAGGACTTCTTCGAGGACCCGTTTGAAGACTTGGGTGCGGCCCTCCTCCCCGAACCAAGCGGCGTCGTGCCCGAGCAGGGCGTCGTCGAAGAGGTGGTAGTAGTCGGCGACGATCGCTGTCGACGACACCATCGAGTCCCACACCTCCTCGCCGAAAAGGCCCTTGCCGAATACCTCTCTGAGAACGGCGTGGTAGACGGTCTCGAACAGAGTTGCGCCCCGTGATTGACGGTCGTAACAACAATCCCAACCGGCCAGGAGGCGACCGGCAAAGGTCTCGGGGAGCAGCGGCCGGAGGACCGACATGAAGCGCTCGGCCTGAAGCGAGAAAAGATCGTTTTGGATGCGCTGCATGTCCTCGACGGTCCAGGTCTCGCGTTCGCTCAAAAGGGCTCGGATCCGGTCGACGCGGTACGAGCCCATCGGCAAATTGATAATCAGCAGTCCACTTTCCGGGTTCAAATCGTTGTTGGCGGTTGCGAGGAAGCCCTCGGGCGGGTTGAGCAGCGAGTGCAGCTGGTCTGCCGGCACCACGCCGCGCCACCGCCACTGCTCTTTCCACGCGGGGACCGGGTAGAGCCCCGAATGCCTGCGGTCGGGAAGCAGCCCCGATTGTTGGTAGCCGATGTTGCCGTCGCGGTCGGCGAGCAGCCAATTGCAGGAAATCACCACCTCTCGCACGATCTGTTGCGCATCGCTCACCGTGGTCGCGGACGGAAGTCGTGCGAGGGCGTCGAGCGAAGCGGCGCCACCGGTCCGGTGCGCCGACCAGGCACGGCAGAGGTAGAAACCATCGTTGAGATCGTGCTCACGGGAGTCGCTCTCGAGGACGCCGAGATCGGTCTCTCGAATGGTGATCTCGACGGGGCTTTCGCCTTTCCGCACAATGGTCTCGGTGCGGGTTTTGAGGGGTACAAACGCCTCGCCGCGGCGATAGCCATTGTTGTGGCACTGCTCGATGAAGTAATCGATCATATCCATGAAGCCGTAGGTGAAGCCAAAGCTGAGGCTGCGGGTGCGCCCCATCACGAGTCCGGGAACGCCGGGCATGGTGGCGCCGATCCGATAGTCGACATCGGTGTGCATGATGGCCTCGTACCAGATGGCCGGCAGGCGGTTGCACTCGAGGTGGGGGTCGTTGCATTGCAGGGGATTGCCGGACTCGGTGCGTGAACCGGCCACGGCCCAATTGTTGCTCGCCATCAGGGTCGGAGCC
>Ga0307423_1000082_pt1 | contig 54638 bp, 42 predicted proteins | sample SalMarWE160310MG_FD_202154 | JGI IMG/M metagenome (GOLD analysis project Ga0307423, IMG submission 202154) | Salt marsh sediment microbial communities from the Plum Island Ecosystem LTER, Massachusetts, United States - WE1603-10 | ecosystem: Environmental > Aquatic > Marine > Intertidal zone >...
TGATATACCACCGACCACCACGACAGCAGCGCGCAGGATTCGGGGGTTTTGGCGGCTCCGGCCTGCCAGTGCCCAAGGACCTCATTGGCATCCTGGTTGCCCTCTTTGTCACCTTCTCGCTCCAGTTTTTCGAGGGAACGGCGTTGATACCTGCGCTTCTCAGGTTGACCCCGGCTGTCTTTCGGGGTTTCGTATGGCAGGTCGTCACCTATCCCGCTATCGGCTGGGGGGCATCGGGTCTGTGGTTTCTGCTCGAGCTCCTGATCCTCTTCTGGTTCGCCCGCGATGTGTTCTGGCGGCTCGGTCGGAAGCGGTTCTGGCTGCTGCTAGTGCGGGCGGCGATCGGAGCGGCGCTGGTGGCGGCGGTGGTGCAGCTCGCCCTAAACCTCGCCGGCGTCGGCGCGACCGGATTTGCCGCCTTCCAGTTGATGCAGGGTCAGCGCATCCTGTTGGCGATCGTCATCGCCGCCTTTGCGACCCTTTGGGGAGAGGCCACGATTCTCCTCTTCTTCGTCCTGCCGATCAAAGCGCGTTGGTTTCTGTGGCTCGAAATCCTTTTCGCCTTCATCGGCTTCCTCGAGTCCAAGGACTTTGCAGGATTCTGCGGGGTTTCGGTGGCGGTCTTCCTGACCTACACGGGGCTCAAGGTGGGCGGCGCCGGTGGAGTGTTTCACGATTGGCGAAAGCGCGGCGAGCGGTTCGTCCTCGAGCGCCGCCTCGAACACCTCAAGCGCAAACGCCGTTTTGATGTCATCGATGGCGACAAGGATGACTGGGTGCATTGATCGTCGCGACCCCTCATTCCTGCCCCAGTCGCTGGTGGGATAGCGGCATCACCACAGAGGCACAGAGACACAGAGAATTCACAGAGTTTATTTTGAGTGGGCGCTTCCGTCACGGAAGCCGCCGCCTCGAGTTGATCGCAATACCGTTTGGCAGCCAAGGTTTGATAATTCGCTGTGCGGCTCTGTGCCGTCTGTGACTCTGTGGTTTTTGATCGTACCCCGGTCTGCCCTGCAGCTCGGGGCAGTCGGTATGAGGCGCAGAAAAAACCCGGGCTGAGCCCGGGTTTTTCCGCGTTTCGGTTGGGTTCAGGGTCGTGTCGCGGGTTTGACCCGCATGTCCCTGCCAGTAAATTCAGGTCGGTCAGCGCTGGGTCGGCGAATTCGCGGCGCCTGGTCGAGCTTCGGCGGGAAGAGATCGTAAAGCCGCTGGAAGGCCTCTGCCGACATGATGGTCTGTTTCGCTTTTGCCGGCGAGACGCCCGGGCTCTGCCAGTCGCCCTCGAAGAGGACTTCTGCCATGTCGACCCGCGGGATCTCGGCGCCGTACTCGGCATTGATGAACTGGATGAGCTCGTCGGCGATCAAGGCATAGCCGATGCGCTGCGGGTGAATGCCGTCGTAGGAGAAGATGCCGCCGAGCAGAAAGTCAGCCGACAGCGTCACGCCGCCGTAAAGCGGTACGAACTCACCGCTCACGATGTCGGCAAAGAGCGCGTTGATATCGAAGACCGGGTAACCGAACGCGGAAGCCGTCTGGTCGATGGCCGCGTTCAAGCCGTCGATGTGATCGTTGATCATCTCGACTTCGGCTTCGCGCAGCACGACACCAGGCTCGCCGGTGATGATGTTGAGGTTGTCGGGCAGCGGCGGTCCGCCGGGCAGGCCGTAGCCCTGGGCGATCAGAGCGCCACCGCCCAGCGTCACGAGATCGCCGTCGGTCAGCGGTCCGGTGTCCGCCATCAAGTACACCCTGCCAGCACCGGGAATATCGACGAATGGATCCAGGCTCGTGGCAAACGGCGTCTGCGTGGCGTAGGGAATGTTGATGAGCACGATGTCTGCGGTGGTGTTGGTGGACAGCGCGCCGACGGCGTTGTTGTAGAGCCCCGCAAAGAAATCCACCGGCGTCATCGTGATGCCGTCGATCGGGGTGGCGGCAAGCACGGCGCTGAGCACGTCGTTGCTGCCGATCCATACCGTCAAGAATGTGGGTTGCGCACCGATGGCAAACTCGAGAGCGGTGTTGATGCCGTTACGAAGAACGATGTCGAAGAAGACGGTGTCGAAGTTGCCCTGTTCGAGATTGGTGAGGTCGCCGGTCTGGAAAATCATGTCGTAGAGGGTGGCGGTAGGAATCCCGAGGTTGTTGTAGGGATACGGGTACTCGTAATTGTACGGCATCCCCGGTGCCAGGCCCACCGGTTGGATCACCGGTTGCGGCGCCAGGCTCACCAGCTCGTAAATTGGACCGATTCCGGGCTCGGAGATGTAGGGTTGCTCGAATGTGGAAGCGCCGGCCTGCCGGGCCAGCACGGCCGGGTAGGAGCGGTCCTGGTACCAATCCATCATCGAAGCCGACGCGAAGCCAGCAGTCATGCTGTCGCCGAGGGCCACATAGTTCGTGAAGTCGACCTGCGCCACGGCCGGCGCCGCCGCGAGGAGGGCGACCAGGCTGAGTGCGAAAATTGTCTTTTTCATCGGCGTCCTCCTTTTCAGAACTTGAGGGTAATACTCATGTGGAGCAGCGGGGATTGACCTTCCCACGTGCCGTCAAAACCGTCGGGACTCTGACCTTCGGTCGATCGGGTGTCGATCTCGACCTTCTCGTACGCGATGTCGAAGCGAAAGCGGTCGGTGTGGTAACCGAGACCGACCATGTTGGACACGCGGTCCCCATCGGCAAGCAACGGTGACATGCCGGCCGCGGGTTGCGGCGTCTCATCCTCGAGATAGCCGAGGCGCAGATCCCAATGCTGGGAGGCGCGGAACTCGACGCCGATCCGCCACTGGGCGGCGTCGTCCCAATTCTCTTCGCGAATTGAGCTGAACTCGGGGTTCTCGGGGAATATGATGGGGAGCGATTCATACGCGCTCCAACCCATGACACCGTACTGGCCGGATATGGTCCACTTCTCGTTCTGCCACGCCAGACCCACGTTCCAGAAATCCGGGAATGCGATGGAGGCCTCGATGGGAACCTTGCCGTCGAATGGGAAGAAGGTGCTGAGGAGACCGTCGAAATCCGCGTATCCGGTGGGTATCTGCGTGAAGTCCGCCTTGCCGCCACCGTTGATGGTGAACTCCGAGCGATAGGAGGCGCCGAAGCTGAAGCCGCCGCCCATCTTCCACAGGATACCGGCATTCCACGCCCAGGCCGAGTTGACACCCTCGCCCTTGAGTGAGGCCTCCGCCACGTTGGTGAGGCGCTGGTCGTAGGGGTTGATGAGACCGATGTTTCGGGTCAGTTCGATTTCCGCAACCATGTAATCGACGCCGATGCCGAATGCGAAATCCTCGCTGAGTTGATAGGCCATACTGACCCCGAGGTCGAAAACCATGAGGTCGGCTTTCTTCGAAATGAAGTTCCCGAGAAAGTCATCCTCCCACTCGGTGCCGAGGCCGAACGGGTTGTAGAACGCGAAGCTCACCTCGAGACGGTCGTTGACCGGAATGCCGAGGAACACGTGTACCGGGAAAAAGGTCTGCGAGACCTGATCGGCTTGGTAGCCCTCACCAGGGTAGGGCGACGAGCCATAGATCGTCTGCTCGGGCTGGATGAGAGTAGTGCCGAACATGAGCTGGATGCCTTGGTCCGTCTGGAAGGCGGTGCCGGCCGGGTTCCAGAACAGGGTCGAGAGATCGTCCCCTACCGCCACCATCGTGCCGGCCATACCCGCCTGACGGCCGCCGACCTCGAAGAGGGCGAACCCTGAGCCCCAGCAGAGGGCCGGCGCCACCAGAACCATCGTTGCCACCAGAAGAACGCGTCCGCGATTCTTGGCGATCACATCGAACCTCCTTCCGCTGCTGTAGCTTTCGATGTCTCAATAGCCGCTCCATGCTACGGCGGCGGGACCGGGGCGTCAATACAATGAAAATGAGAGAGAATCGCAGCAGACGAACAAGCATCAGCGATCAATGCCGGTGAATGTCCTTGTGCATCAGCTCTCGGGTTGCGGTCAGCCGTTCCTCTGCGGGCAGCTTCGAGAAGTCGCTGTTGAGGTGTTCGTCGTTCTCACGCATCAGGAGCTCGATCTGGTGGTCGATGACCTGAGGTGGGAAGACACCGAAGTCCTCGTACATGCCCCGCCGTTCGCTCAACAATCGCGCACAACGAACACAGCTGTTCGGGAGGGCTTCGAGGTGGCACATCTTCTCCGGTTCAGAGAAGACGTTACCGTCGACATGGGCGTGCTCGGCGAGCTCGAGCATTCCTTGATGGGTCAGCCCGTACTCGGCGGCGGTGGTGAGGCCGGCCAGGAGCAGGTGAAAGGAGGCGGAGCCATCGGGGGAACGGATCTCGACGGTCTGCCGACCCCTGGGATCGACATAATTTTCGGTGTCGACGGGGTTGACGACGCTTGCGAGATGGCTCTTCCGGGTCCAGCCGAGGGGCACGCGGATCAATGCCGAGCGGTTGTTGTCGCTCCAGCAGATGCGGGTCGGCGCCTCCTGGTTGGGGACCAGACGGAGAAAGGACGACGCCACGGTGTTGCCAAAGGCTGACAGAGTCGAGGCGTAGTGAACCAGACCGGCGATCAGCCTGCGCGCCTCCTCCGACAGTGAGCCATCCGAACCGGCCATGATGTTCTGGCCGTCTCGGACCAACTCGAGGTGGAAATGGAGGCCGTTGCCGGCCACACCCTCCTCGATCTTCGGCGCGAAGGTGGCGAGCATCCCGTGGCGATGAGCCACGTTGCGAATGATCCAGCGCGCGAGGCCGATGAGGTCTCCCATCTCTTCGATGGGGCGGGTCTGGAGCTCGATCTCGTGCTGCTCGGCGCGCCGCCCCGACAGCAGGGGCAGGTTCGAGCGTACCGAGTCGATATAGCCGACCTCGGCGTGGGCATACTTCACCGCGCCGGTGATCTGGGTCAGGTACCGGACCATCTCGTTGACGATGTCGCCGCCCTTGAAGAAGGGTGACGAGGCGTGGTATCCGGTTTGGCGAAGCGCCACGAAGTACTCGGGTCCGCCCTCGCGAACCAGGAAGAACTCGAGCTCACCGAGCGCGTGCAGCTCGAGCCCTGTGCGTTCCCGGAAACGTTGGTGGGCGATGGTCAGGATATTGTCCGGTGTGAACGGCGCAAGCTGACCGTCTCGGTCGAGAAATCGGCAAATGAAGTTGAGACTCGCGGAGTCGAACGGGCTGAGAAAGGCGCTGGCATAGCTCGGCACGACATAGAGATCCGACGACGATGTGTCCACCAGGCCGGGGAAGAGCGACGATCCGTCGACCCGTTCCCCCGAGGCGAGGACTCGCTCGGCCTGAGCGTGGTCGCTGACCGGGAGCTTGAGCTCGCGGAGCTTGCCGTCGAGGCTGGTGTAGTGGAAGGTCAGTCGTTCGATGTTCTTCTCTTTCAAGATCCGCAACATGTCGGCCCGGGTGAAGTCGCTCCGCTCCTTGTCGAGGAGCTGGGTCAACGGATTTGTGAGTGCGAGGCGTTCGGCCACGTCAATACCTCCACGGCAGGTCGCTGGAACGAGCTCCGAGTCGTCAGAAAAACATCAACGCCAATCCGGCTCCGGTTCGGGTTTATTGTCGACAATCTCCTCGATGTGGTCGATGACCTCCGGAGTCAGACTTTCGTAGACTTCCATCGCCTTCATGTTTTCGCGCACTTGTTCGACCTTCGAGGCACCGGTAATGACCGTACTCACGTTGGGGTTGACCAGACACCAGGCAATGGCGAGCTGGGCCATGGTGCAACCAAGGCCATCGGCGATGACCGTGAGCTCCTTGACCTTTTCGATCTTGGCTTCGGCTTCGGCGCCTTCGAGCCGCGAACGCAACCACTCATATCCTATGAGCGTGCTGCGGCTGCCCTCCGGAATACCGTTGCTGTACTTGCCGGTCAGGAGACCGCTTGCGAGCGGAGACCAGATAGTGGTGCCGAGACCGATACGCTCAAACAGCGGTGCGTACTCACGCTCGACCCGGTGGCGGTGAAAGAGGTTGTACTGCGGCTGCTCCATCAATGGCGGGATCAGACGTTCACGCCGCGCCACGTGGTAGGCCTGGAGGATGCGTTCGGCCGGCCACTCGCTGGTCCCCCAATAGAGCGCCTTCCCTTGGTCGATGACCTGGTTCATGGCGCGGACGGTCTCTTCGACCGGGGTGTGGAGGTCGGCGCGGTGGCAAAAGATGAGGTCGACGTAGTCGAGCTGGAGGCGCGCCAGCGCAGCGTCGGTGCCTTCGATGATGTGTTTCCGCGACAACCCGCGGTCGTTCGGTCCTTCACCTCCCCAGTAGATCTTGGTTGAAACGACGTACTCCGATCTTTTCCAACCCGATTTCTTGAGCACCAGACCCATGATCTGCTCGGCCACACCGTCGGCGTAGACCTCGGCGTTGTCGAAGAAGTTGACCCCGGCGTCCCAGGCGGCATGCATGCACTCCGCCGCCTTGTCCTCGTTCAACTGGGGACCGAATGTGACCCAGGCGCCGAAGCTGAGGGCGGAAACCTTGAGACCCGAAGCGCCGAGGAAACGGTATTCCATCGCAGAGCTCCTTTCGAGAACCTTGATCATACCGAATCCGATCCCGATCCCGTTCGCGATCCCACCTCATCGATCGTCATGCTTCGGTGTTCGTGGTGCCACCCTTCGCATTGTCTGGATTTGTCGCGTCCCATTTTGGCAGCGCCTCCAGGGCAAGCAATGCGAAGAGTCGCACCTGTGTTGTCGAAGCGGCAATGCGCACCTCACTGGGTGTGGTTGAAGTGAGAAGCGCTTGCCCGCTTAACCCTTAACTTGCATCGCCGGGGCGAGGTATAAATTTGCTCCGATCCTTCCTATCATCAACGCCGCCGCCGCGGCGACAGCTCCGATGGCTTCCAGGAATGAAATCGCGACCCATATGACGATTACCGCTCCGGCGACCTCGATGATCGTCGCCAAGGTCACGCGGTGAGTCGTGTTGCGCACAACCATGACCGCGCGCTGAAAGGACAGGAGCGCAGTCAGGCCGGGGATGACGGCGAGGATCCTGATCGGGATGAGGGCGAAGGCCGCGAGCTCGTCGGTCAGCCCCGAGACGTCCCGGAACCACACGCCCGCCAGTGGCGTCCACGCGATGAGCGACAGGCCGCTCGCGACTCCGAAACTCAATACAGTTCCGAAGGTCCGCAACGCTCCATAGCCTTCCTGTTCATCGCCGATGAGGGCGATCACCACCTCCTGGTAGGCGAGGCCGATACTCCGGAAAATAAAGACCAAGGAACCGATGACGGGCAGCACCGCCAATGACTCGATCGGCATCCGTGAATTGCCGACGAAAAAGGTCACCACCGGATGGATGCCCAGGCTCAAAAGGGTGGTGAGGGCGAGCGGGTAATAAAAACGGGTCAGAGCGGCCCAGCTCGCTGCCGCTCCGGTCGCCTCGCCCGGAGTTCCCATGAGTGTGCGGAGGGCCCCACTGGCCATGAAACGGCTGGCCGCCGCTTCGCAGCTGACCCCCATGGTCAAGGCCGCTGCGCCGACCCAGGCGCCTTCGAGTCGACCGTCATGGACGAGAATAATGGCGGTACCGAACATCGCGGCCAGGCGAACCATCGTGCCGTAGGCGACACGGCGGGTGAGGCCCCGCCGAATCAGCACCCCCTGATAGAGTCGGCGGATGCCGATGACGGCGGGCCAGGGGAGGAGAATGAGGAGCGCGACATGGGTCCTCGAGGCGACCTCGGGCGGCAGCCCAATCAGGCCGACGGCGATGGCTTTGAAGACCGGAGGCAGGAGGGCGATGACCATCGCCACGGTGACGCCCGCGTTGAGCACATGGGTGAAGGTGCGAAGGCGGATGTACGACAGCCGATTGCGGGCGAGGGCGGTGGCGGCCGACATCAACATGATCACCGGCGCCTCGACCACGAGCGCAAGTGAAAAGGCCACGCCGTAGGCGGCCAGGTTGTAGACAGGTTCGGCGAGGCGCGCGATCACCGCGGCCAGGAACGGCCCCTCGACGGCCATCATCAGCCACGTCGCCGCCAGCGGCAACCAGAAGCGGAAGATGCGGGCCTGAGTCAGTGTCGCATCGCTCATCGGTGGCGGAGGATAGCACTTAGATTTCGAATTTCGGATTTCAAAATTCGGATTTCCCATCCCTATCCCCATGAGAGTTGACGGGCGGGTTGGGGTCAGATCCGAAATCCGCAATTTGCAAATCCGAAATAAAGAAAGGGGGCCGTGCGGCCCCCGGATCTGAGATGCGGCGCGCTTGGCGCCGCCGAGTGAACTCGTGTATTAACGCCGCCAGCGGAGAAACAGGCCCCAGCGGTTGGCGTCATAGTCGGCGCTGGGAAAGCTCGCCTCGCTGTAGTCCCAGTTCTCGTACTCCGCGGCTGCGGAGATGCTCTTGGTGATGTCGACTGCGACCCGCGCCAACGCGCGATCCATCTGGAACGGAAAGCTGCCGGCGTTCTCGAAGGAGGAGTAGGCCGCGTCGATGGTGAGGAGCCAGATCTTCCACGTCAAGCCGCCGTCGAAGAGGTCACCCTCCTCGACATAGGTCGAGGGCACGATCTCGAAGGTCTGCGGAATCCGGATCGGCATCTCGGTGTCCGTCGAGTAGCTGTCGTATGCGAGGCGCAGCGTGATGTTGTCGGTCGGAGTGATGTTGAGGTCGACGGCGTAGCGCTCCGTCTCGGCCTCGTAGCCGATGTCGGACGCGTCGTTGTCCGAGCTGATCGACTCGGCCGTCAGCAGCACCCTGAAGACGCGGCTGATCGACCAGTCGAACCTTCCGCGAAGCCGCAGGCGGTCGTTGAAATCGGTGCGAACGATGACGTCATCCGCGTCCTGCCCGACCACGTCGAGCAGGATCTTGATGTCCCCGAATGTCGCCATGCCACCGACGTCGAACGACGTGATTCTGCGCTCGTACTCGCCCTCCTGGCCTCCCGGCAGCACGATCTCCGAGACATCGGCGGAGAGATCGAGGTCCTGGTTGTTGACCGCGGCCTCGGCCCACGCCGAGAACGCTCCGAGGTTGCGGAAATCAAACCTCAGGTTGGCGATGTTGTCTTTTCGCTGATATCCGGTTTCGGCCTCGACGAGCGTCTCGATGTCCTGCGGGTCGAACCCACCGAAGTTGAGAGTATCGGAGAAGAGACTCGCGATCAACGACCAACCCTCGAGCTGACGATCGCGGACCTCGTAGCCGACGTTCATCCCGACCATCTGGCTGATGTCCCACTCGAATCGCGCCTCCCCGCGCCAATAGGGGTTCTCCGTCCGGCTCTGCACCGACTGGTCGAGTCCCTGGAAGAACCTGGAGAGCTGGAACGACACCAGGCTCCCCGACAGCGTCTCCTCCATCGAGGTTTCACCGTCGGCGTCGGCTCTGACATACGATGCGACGAAGCGGCTGGTTTCCGTGACCCTCCCGGTGACGTGGAATGTGGTGACCGGGGTGTCGGCGGTGGTCCGCATCGATCGGTTGAAGGCGTCGAGCTCGGCCTCCTGGCCGAGGGTGGTGCCGGGGTTGTTGCCGACACCTTCGCCGGGCGCCAGCGTCTGCTGATTGGTGCCCTTGAAGTCGCGCCAACCCTGGAGGAAGGTGCCCTGAATTCCGTGGGTCGCGAAATCGAGACCGAGGTAGAACTCGGACTCGGTCTCCTCGAGATTGGAGGCGACTCGGAACTCGTCGTTGCCGACGCTGTAGGTGGATTGCCCGGGACCGTCGTATCGGTTCCAGCGATAGCCGACGATCGGCGTGATCACCCGGCCGGGCAGGATCTCGATCCGCATGTCGAGGATATCGCGAGTCCGGTCCCAGGTGTGCTGGCCCGGCACGACGCCGTCATCGAGCAACGGGTTGGCAAAGGCGGGCAGGGCACTGAAGGATTTCAGCTCCTGATAGAAGATGTGCAGTCTATAGATGTCGCCGAGACCCATGTCGAGCCGGAACCGTCCGGCCGGGCTGCCGCCGAAGCCGGAAGCGTCGATCCGCACGCGGTCGGCGATACCGGCATCACCCGAGGAGTCGACGAGGTTGATCGTTAGATTGTTGAGCACGAACCCGTCCTGTTCGTTGATCTGGGTCCGGTACATGTCCTCGTTGCCGTTGATATCCACCTGCTGGTAACCGAACTCGATGTCGAACGACGTCGATTGTGCGGCTGTCTGTGGCGCCCAGACGGCGATGAGGAGCAGTACGAAGGCGGTGATCGACAGGCGATATGTGTTCATCGATCCACCTCCTACTTCAACAACAGCGGCGACGTGTTGGACCCGTGGACCATCACGTGGCAGGTCGTGCAGTTTTGGTATCGCGGGCTCCGCACGTTGTGGAACGACGGCGGCTGCGAGCCGAGAGTGTTGCCCATCGGGCTGTGGCACTCGAGACAGAGCTGGTCGACCCGTGCGCGAGTGAGGGCATTCGGGTTGGGCGATCCATGGGGTTCATGACAGCTGAGGCAGGTGCCGGTCACCTCGGCGACGTGCGGATAGACAAACGGCCCGCGCTTTTCGGCGTGGCAGGAGACACACACGAGGTCGCCCGAATGGTCGACCTTGAGGCTGTACCTGCCCTGGCCGCCGTGCGGGTTGTGGCAGGAGACACACTGCAATCCGCCGCGGTCGAGGTTGTGACCGAACGGTTTCTTGAAGGAGCCGGCGGGCGACGGATGGCAGCTCGCGCAGAGCTCGTTGGCCGCCTTCTGGAGCATCCGGGGTTGGGATGCACTCGTCGTGTGAATGTTGTGGCACGAGCTGCACGACACCGAGGCGCCGGAGTGCACGGACCGTCTCGAAAACATGGTGGCGGTGTCGCGGTGGCACGAGAGGCAGAGGACTTCGCCGTCCCTTCCCTCTGGCTTGGCGATCAGTGACGGGTCGCCGCCCTCGTCCATGTGGGCCTCGCCGTTACCGTGACAGGTGACGCAGGATGGTCCGCCGCGATCGTCAATCGCGTGCACCGTCTTGGCGAAATCGGCCGCGATCTCGTCGTGGCAGACGGCGCAGTCTTCGGAGGAATCGCCGGCTGCAGCCGGTGGGGCGGTACCGAGGCCGAGCGCGATCACCAGGGCGGCGCCGGCCAGCACGTACGAGATTTTTTTCATGCCCGATCTTCCTTTCCAGGTCACATGCGACCAGCCGCCGGAGCGGCGGGTCGCTTGAACACGGGTTTCTCAGTGGGCGTGGACGCTGTCGACCGAGAACTCACGGTCTTCGCCGTGGCACGAAGCGCACGACTCACCGAACGGCGCCGTCTGGGTGTAGGCGTGGGCCGCCGCATCGACCGTGCTGTGGCAGGCCAGACAGGCGGCGGCCGCCGGCTGGGTCGGCGAGTAGTAGCTGCGCTCGGTGATGACCTCCTGCGCACCTTCGGGCGCCGGCACATTGTAGGTACCGTCGAGATGGCACATCGTGCAGGTCCGCCGGTCGCCGGGGAACTCGACCTCGTTGTAGTTGTTGACCGAGCCGCGGTAGCCATAGACCGTGAAGTCGACGGTCAGCTCGGCACCGGTGTGGATGCGATGGACCATCCACCGGAAGTCGATCGACTCCGGCGGCAGCTCGTCCTCGGGCCGGACTTCCTCATCGCTGTTGTTCGGCCGGTGGCAGAAGACGCACTCTTGGGTGTTGAAGCGCTGGCCGCCGTGCAGCGACAGCATGTCATGGCAGACGTTGCAGTTGTCGATCGAGACCACTTCACGCCGCGGCATGGCCGAGAGATCGGTGACGGCGGCGTAGTAGACCGGGTTGAACGCGCCCTCGGTGACCTCGAGGCCCTCGAAGGTGCCGTCGTCGATAACGGAGGTGCGGCGCACATCGGCCGAGAAGCCCCAGCTGCCGGTGGCATCCTCGGGGATCGGGTCCTCAAAGGTCATCATGTACCCGTCGCCGACCAGGGTGGCGTCGCGCGCGTCCTGCGAGATGTCGAGCGTGTGGTCGATGGTGTCGCCGATGGGGCCTGCGGCCCTCAGGGTGAGGGTGCGAAGACCCGAAATCGGGTTGACGAGCGATCCGTCGTTGTTGGTGAGGGAGAAGTAGACGGTCGGCGTCCCGCCGGGCATGGCGCCGGTGACGTCGGTGATCTCCATATTGAGCCCCGCGAGCTGGCTCGACTTGTTGGGAATCGTGTGTGCGCCCATGATCGAGATGTCGAACTCGCGCTCGCCCTCGGGAATGTGGCAGGCGGCGCACAGGCTGTCGTCGAACTGCGGCACCGGGTGGTTCTCACCCGTCTCCCAGACGATATCGTCGTGGCACGAGCCGCAGGCGTCGCGGTTGGGCCGGGTGTACCAGATGTAGCTCTCAGGCGTGTCCGGGGTGTGGCAGCGGTCGCAGTTGCGGATGTCCTGCGTCCACTCCACCTCGGAGTAGTCGTGGACCGACTGGCGATAGCCGATGATCTGGTAGGGGGTGCCGGCCTGGACGCTGGGCAGGTCGGCTCCGTTGTGGATCTTGTGGATCATCTGTTTGAGGTCGACCGAGTTGCCGGTGTCCGGGTCCCAGGTCTGCTTGTTGTGGCAGAGCACGCAGAGCTTGACTTCACGCCGGCTGCCGCCGTGCAACGCCAGCTGCTCGTGGCAGCTGTTGCAGGTGGCGTCGAGCATACCCTGCCACTGGTCGACGACGTTGCTGCCGTCGGGCACGAAATCGTACTCGACGTTGTCGTACTGGGTGGTATCGAGTGGCGTGTCGGTGAGGTTGCGGCTGGCGTAGATGCCGAGAGTGTGGGTCACCGACATGTCATAGTCCGCCGGCAGTTGGGTGCCAAAGGTGTAGCGAAGCCGGCCCATCGCCAGGTCCTCGGTAGTACCGCCCGAGTCGGTCGAGGACTGTATCGCGGTGTCGCCGGTGATTGGGCTCGTCTGCGGCCGAGTAGTGTAGGGCACGTAATCGCGCCGTTCGACGTTGTACCACGACAGGATGTAGCTGAAGCTGATCGCGCCCGGCGTCACGAGGCCTTCGCGATCGAGCGGTTGCCCCATGTCGTCGGTGAAGGTGATCTCGACCACCGGATGACGGTCCGCCGGAATCTGGATGTCCTCAACCGTGACGTGGATGCCGGGCCGGATGTACTGAAGCTGCTTCTCCGTCAGGTAGTACTCGGCCTGTGTCTTCTTGTACAGCTGTTGAGGATTCACATTGGCGCTCGGAATCACGCGCGTCGCAGGTGTCCGAACGATGATCGGCGCGACCGCTGCACTCGCCGTCGCGAGCACCAACAGGCTCCTGGTAATTGACAGCATCTTCTTGCCTCCTTGCTCGAACTCGGTCTGATGCACTTACAGATGCCGGCCGGCCGGCATCCGAAAAAATCCCTACTCCACGTTCTTCATACGATGGGAAACGTCGGTTCCGATTGCCCTTCGGAGGCGAAGCGAAGCCTCCTCCGCCGTCCCGTTGAGCGTCAACATTTGAAATCGACGTCGTGACACTTCCATGACCGACCTAGAATGCACGGGTCTCGTTTAGATGTCAACTCATTTGTGGAACCGAACAAATCTTCATATGACGTAAAGCTATCATATGCTGAGGCTTTTCTGAAATCATTGATGGTTGGAAGAAATTTTGGAGAAAGTCTGTCTCAAAATCCGCGAGCGGTCGCCCCTTGCTCCGAGGACCGGTGTGCGAGACACTGCACCAGATGAGAGGTCGGTCGAAGCTTCTGGTGGTGGCGGTCGCAATCGCGATCCTGGTTGTCGCCGCGACCGCGATCTATCTGCGTTCACAATTGCGGTGCGCCGGTTTCGAGGGGCCCGCGGTGTCGATCGACGAACTCCCTCGTGCACCGATAACCGAAGGCAGCCTCCGGATTGCGACGTGGAACGTCCGCAACTTTCCGCTCGATGAGCGGCCAGAGGAAGATGACCTCGGCTACTCCCGACGCACCAATATCTGTGATTTCGAAACCGCTCTTGGCGGGCTTGGCGCCGATCTCTACGGCCTCCAGGAGGTCAACGACATTCGGCGTTTTCAGCCGATTCTCCGGCGCGCCTGTGGCGAGCGGTCGATGGATGTGAGGTACTCATCGAGTGGCGGCCGAAACGGCCAGCATCTCGCGATCGCGTGGGACAGATCCGTTCTCGAGCTGGTCGGCAGACCATTGGAGATCGAAGAGCTCGTGCTCGAACCGGGGATGCGGCCCGCCTTTGCCGGCTCTTTTCGTAGCCTTCGTGCCGGCGGTGTCGACTTCACCCTGGTGGTGGTGCATCTGGAGTCGGGGCCGCGGAACTTCGCGGACCGCCGGCGACAGAACCGGGCGCTGGCGACATGGCTCGAGGCCAGAATCGACGAGACCGGAGACCCCGACGTGATCGTGCTCGGCGATTTCAACACCGTCGGATCACCGCGCGGCGGTCTCGAGGGCGAGCTGCAGTCCGTCGACGCGATCCTCGGCCGGGTTGGACTCAGGCGGCTTCTGAACCCGCTCGGCTGCACCTCCTACTGGGAAGGTGGGGGTGAGCGGGACGGCATTCACCAGCCATCGCTGCTCGACCATGTCTTTGTCGGCGGGTTCGAGTTGGATCCGGTCACGAAGCCACTCGAGGCCTGGCTGCACTGTTTGCGATGGCAATGTGAAGAACTCATTTCGCGTCCCGGTGAAGAGGATGGGACGTTCTGGGATGTGTCGGATCACTGCCCGCTGACTTTCGAAATTCGCGACGAGAATTCCGAAAGTCAAAATTCGGAATTGTGAATTCGGAATTCGGAATGGTCCTCTGCTCGGCCCTCTCAACGCGTGGGAGGGTGGGTGGGAATTCCGAACTCCGAAGTCCGAACTCCGAATTCGCGGCGCGTCTGTATCATGGGTGCGGTTTGCCAAGATGACGATCCACGATACACGCTCCTTCTATGGGCCGCCTTCTGACGCGCCGCGAGAGTTCCACGTCTCGCGGCGGGTGCGTGAGGTCTGCCAGTTGGACGAGATTCTTTTCGCGGTCTCCGGCAACGTTGTCTTTGCAGACTTCAGGGCCGCGAGGGATTTCGCCCATCGCCTGAACCAGCAGCGCCCTGCGGAGCGGGCGGTGAGTGCGAGCGACCTCTACGCTCTCGGTCTGATCGACGAGGCGCTCCATCTCGTGGTGGCCCGCCACCGCCGTGAGAGCGCGCCTCATCTGTGGTCCGATGCCATCGCCATTCTCGGCGAAGAGGTCGGTCACGGCCCTCTCGACGAGCTGCTGCGAGCCTTCGTCAACGAGTTTCCACCGACTCCAGTCTTCAGAGGTGAAACCACAGCAGACGAGTACCTCGCCGGCGAGACCGATGGCGAGGATCACCACGAGGCTGCGCTCGAGGAGCTGGTCCTGGTGTGGCTCGCCAACCGCAACCCGGCATTTGAGCCGTTCCGCGAGCTCTTTGACGACGACGGCCTTCGCCAGACAACGGCCTACGGGACGGCGGTGCGCCGACTCGAAAGTTTCCTCGCCTCTTCCGAGACCTCCGGCCCGACCGGCCGCAGCCTCCTCGACCTGTTGCTGGCACCGGTGCGCGCCGCGCCGGACTCTCTGCAGGGGCAGCTCGAGTTCATTCGCACCACCTGGGCGAAGCTCCTCGGTCCCGATCTCCACCGGATCCTCGGCGGGCTCGACTTCCTGGCCGAAGAGCATCGCGCCTGGTTTCCTGCTGGATCGGGGCCTGTGGAACCTCCAGACTACCGGGTCCTCGCCGAAACCGGTGAACGCTACTCCTCTGATCGCGAGTGGATGCCGCGGCTGGTGCTGTTGGCGAAAAATGCGTACGTGTGGCTGGCGCAGCTGAGCCAAAAATACGGCTTCGAGATGACGACTCTCGATGGCATACCAGAAGAGGAACTGCAGCGGTTGGCCAACGGGGGTTTCACTGGGCTCTGGCTGATTGGCGTCTGGGAGCGGAGCCGGGCGTCGGAGCGGATCAAGAAGAGGATGGGCGACGAAGAGGCCGTTGCGTCCGCCTATTCGCTCGAGGACTACCGCATTGCTGGCGCCCTCGGTGGGGAGGCCGCCTACGAGGACCTCCGCGGACGTGCGTGGCGTCACGGTATTCGGCTCTCCACCGACATGGTGCCCAACCACATGGGTATCGACTCGCGGTGGGTGATCGAGCACCCGGATTGGTTCCTCTCGCTCGGCCACACTCCCTACCCGGCGTACAGCTTCAACGGTCCCGATCTTTCGGACGACTCGAGGGTCGGCATTTTTATCGAGGACCACTACTGGGACCGCTCCGACGCGGCCGTGGTCTTCAGGCGGCTGGATCGGGAGACCGGCGACGAGCGATTCATCTATCACGGCAACGACGGAACCTCGATGCCGTGGAACGACACCGCCCAGCTCGACTACCTCAATGCCGAGGTGCGCGAGGCGGTCATTCAGACCATCCTCGCGGTCGCGCGACGATCACCGGTGATTCGCTTTGACGCTGCCATGACCCTGGCTCGGCAGCACTTTCACCGGCTGTGGTTCCCGGAGCCTGGTGCCGCCGGCGCGGTGCCGTCGCGAGCCGAGCACTCGATGTCCCGCGCCGACTTCGATCGTGCGATGCCGCGCGAGTTCTGGCGCGAGGTGGTTGATCGGGTGGCTGAGGAATCGCCGGACACCCTGTTGCTGGCAGAGGCGTTCTGGTTGCTCGAGGGCTACTTCGTGCGAACCCTGGGTATGCATCGGGTCTACAACTCGGCATTCATGAACATGCTGCGGGACGAGCGCAACGCAGAGTATCGGCAGCTGATCCGTTCGACCCTCGAGTTCGACCCCCGGATTCTCAAGCGCTACGTCAACTTCATGTCCAACCCCGACGAAAGGACCGCTGTTGACCAGTTCGGCACCGGCGACAAATACTTCGGGGTGGCGACGCTGATGGCGACCATGCCCGGCCTGCCGATGTTCGGCCACGGCCAGATTGAAGGCCTCAAGGAGAAGTACGGCATGGAGTTCCAGCGTCCGCGATGGGACGAGGCGCCGAACAAGGGTCTGGTTTGGCGACACGAGCTGCAGCTCTTCCCGCTTCTGCGGCGGCGTCGGTTCTTCGCCGAGGTCGATCGCTTCCTGCTCTATGATTTCTTGAGAGATGACGGATGGGTCGACGAAAACGTCTTCGCCTACTCGAACGAAATCGACGGCGAACGCAGCCTGGTCGTTTACCACAATCGATTTGGAGAGACCCGGGGCCGGCTGCAGCTCTCCACCGCGGTCGCCGGGCGTGGCGAGGGAGAGGAGACACACCTGGTCCGGACCACTCTCGGCGACGGCCTCAGGCTGTCCGATGGCGACGGTCTGTGGGTGGCCTTTCGCGATGCGGTCTCGGGTTTGGAGTACCTGAGATCATGCCGCGAGCTGCGGTCGGAAGGATTGTCCCTCCATCTCAATGCCTACCGTCTCCACTGCTTCCTCGATTTCCGCGAGGTGGCCGAGGACGAAGATCACCCGTGGCGTGAGCTTGCCGCGCATCTTGACGGTCGCGGTGTGCGCAGCATTGACGATGCGCTCGGGCAGTGGCGCATGGCGGATGTGTTGGCGCCTTTCAGGCGCCTTCTCTCGCCGGCGATGCTCAAACGTCTGGCGTCGGATGATGATCGGACAGAAGCGGCCTCCGAGCTTCTCGAAGTGGCCCGCACCGAGGTCGCAACCCTGCTCGCCGCGGTGTTCTCGGCGACCGGGAGCGAGGCCGGGCCGGCCAACTCTCGGGTGGAGAGCCGAGTTCTTTCAGAAATGGAGGCCGTGCTCGAACTGGTTCAGCATGAACGGAGCCCGGAAACCGGTGAAGACGGGAAAGAAGGCCGGGTGGCGGAGCTCGTAGCGGGCCTCTCCGACCCGGTGGCCTGGGCGACTCTGGTGACCTGGACTCTCGTTCGCCACCTTGGTGAGGTGGGCGGTCGTGGCGATCGTCAGGAGTTGGCTCGCGAGCGGTTTGCCGACTGGCACCTGCGCTCGGCTCTCGTCGATCTCGTTATCGCTCTCGGTCGCTCCGAGGACGATGGACGGCGCTCCGCCGATACCGTGGACCTCATGATCAAAACTATCGGGTGGAGATCGAAGACCAGGGGTTTGCAGGGCATGGGGCCGGCGTTGGCCGAGATGATCGCAAGCGAGCCGGGTCGGCGTTACCTTCTGGTCAACCGCCACGCCGATGTCCTCTGGTTCAACCGCGAAGCGTTCGAAGAGCTGCTGCGATGGATGATGCTGGCATGGGTCTCGGATGGAATCATCGAGAACAGCGAAGACGCACTGGCAGACGTCGCGGCGACGGCCGTTGTTTGGCAAACCCTGGTCGGCGCTGCGGAAGGTTCGGGATTCCGGGTCGTCGACATGGTCGAGATCTTGAACGCCGCAGATGACCTCACGGCCGAGCATGAGTGATGGACTCGGGTCGACTTCTCCGGCCGCTGCCGCTCGTTCTGATCTTCCTGTTTGCCGCCGTGGCGGTTGGAGACCTAGTTCAGATGATGATCGAGGAGCCACCGCCACCACCGGAAATTGCAGGAACGACGATACCGTATTTTGAGGCCTTGGAGCCGGTGATCGATTTTCGGTCGGATGGTAGAGACCTGGCGGTCGAGATCCGGCCGATTCCGGAGCTTGCTAGAGGTCAATGGTCGGCAGCCAAGCCTCAGGGTGTCTGGGCGAGAGGAGCCACCGCTGAGTTCCGGCTCGAGCTCGCGGCCGCCGGTTATCGCGAGCTCATTGTGGAGTGCCAGCCTGCAAGTGGCAACAGGGCCGTAGGCACACTTCGCCTCAACGTCAACGGATTCGATCTGGGCGTTGTCGATCTCGTTCCGGGGTGGCATCGCTACCGGTTTGTTCTCCCGGGCGGCGCCGTTCATCCCGGGTCCAACCGGGTGATCCTCGATTTCCCGGACCGGGACCCGACGGAGCGGCCCCAGCGTGCGCTTCTCATCCGGAAGATCGGTTGGTTTCTCGACGACAACGTTGGCGTCGACGTCCTTGATGGCGGTGGACCGGTGTCACTTGACCTCAGCGCCGAAAGGGTCAGCATCCGTCGCTCGGGAGTATTGGAGATACCGATAGTCCTGGACGATAGGACTGACGCCCTCCAAATGCGGTATCGATTTCGTTTTGGTTCCGGTCGCGCCGACGTGGTGGTGGAGCAGTCGGAGGACAGGGGTGTCGGCCAGGACCACACGATGAGGGCGACCGTGAGCGCTGATGAAAAGAGCGCCGGACGCATCCGGGTACCACTTCACGGGCGCCGCGGCGCTTTTGTGGTCCGCATTCGAGCGGATCTTGGTCTGGCCGGATCTCAACTGCTGATTTCGTCTCTGCGGTTGGTCGAGGAGGGTGATCCTACCCGTCGTCCCTGGGCTGCGAATCCTCGCCCGAACTGAGAACCCGGGGATCGTCCTCGGACGGGGTGATATCCCGCGGTTCGGGATTTTCCTCCCGACGTGTCGTAAAGGTGGCTGCAATGAAGGCAAGGATCGCGAGCAGAATCTCATCGACCAGCGGAAGCGGATCGGGGATAACGAGGTCGACCAGAAACAGCGCCCCGAGGATGAGAAAGAGATAGGGGTAGCGCATCCGTGGCAGCAGGCGGTTGATGAGGGTTGTCAGCGGTGACGGCATGGCGTCAGGCGTCCCCTTTTCCTTCCTCGTTTTCCTGCTTCAAGGGAATTCCGCCTTTGGGCTGGTAGGAGGAGTAGACATTCGGCTTGCCGGTCAGCCCGGAGAGCTTGATGACCAGCACCTGCCCGAGCGGGATACCCTCGATCCATTTCAGCATCTTGTCGTGAAGCCGTCGCAGATCGTGGCCTTCGATCTTGACGCCCTGCTTGGTCAGAAATCCGTCGAGCATCTCCTTGGCTCCGAGGGTGAGCTCGGTAACCCCCTTGAATGTCTGGGTGAGCGGTTTCAGCTCTTGATCTTCGAGTATCAGGCGGGCGGTCGAATCCAGTTCCAAAACCGGTGAGTCATCAATCTCTCCGATGAGATTGTCAACCTTCGGCGGCGGAGTTTCCGGCGTCTTGACCGGGGTCAGGAGACTATCGACCGCAGCGCACACGAGTGCGAGAGCGCCATGAACGGACTGCACAGCTTCATCGCTGCCCGCGGGAATCTCGGAGTCATTTTGGGAGGAAAACCACGCCTGGAGCTGATCGAGAAAGTCGCCGAACTTGGAGAGTCGTGCGGCCGAGATCTTGGCGGAAGGCTCCAGCTTCGAGGGGAGTTCCAGTCTGAGCTCGGGATCGGGATCTATCCCGGATTTTTCGGCCAGCTTCTTGGCCAATGCTCTCGCACTACCGCGGATCGCCTTCGCCCTCGACTCGCCGCCCTCGCCGACGATCCAATCGCGACGTTCGCCGATAAAAGCGGAAATGCGCTCAATATTGCGCGCCGCCTTTTCAAGCTCTTCAGTCGTGATCTCCGCCATTTCTCACCCGTCTTTCCTGGGTTTGTGCATTCTATACGATTCATCGGCAAATTTGTGCGATGATGCGACAGGCTGAGCGTGATGCAAATTGAGATCGCAACCCCGGATGACTGGCACCTCCACCTGCGCGACGGTGGGGCACTGGCCGATGTCGTGATTCACAGCGCGCGGACCTTCGCTCGCGCGGTTGTCATGCCCAACCTGCAGCCACCGATCACGACCATCGCCGAAGCCAGGTCCTACCGTCAGCGCATCGTCGAGGCGCTGGGCGACGACGTAGCGTTCGAGCCGCTGATGACGCTCTATCTGACCGATCTGACGTCAAGGGGCACGATCATCGAGGCTTCAGCAAACGACACTATCGTCGGAGTCAAGCTGTACCCCGTGGGAGCCACCACCAACTCGGAGGCCGGGATCACCAATCTCGATCTGGTGATACCGACCCTCGAGGTAATGTCCGACCATGGACTGCCTCTTCTGGTCCACGGTGAGGTCACCGATCCGGGCGTCGATATTTTCGATCGCGAGAAGGTCTTTATCGATCGCGTCCTGACACCGTTGGTCGAGCGGGTCGACGGTCTCAAGATCGTGTTCGAGCACATCACGACGGCGGACGCGGTCGCCTGGGTGTTGCAGGCGCCGTCGCGGGTCGCGGCCACCATCACTCCCCATCATCTACTGCTCGATCGAAACGCAATTTTCAAGGGTGGAATCGCCCCCCACCACTACTGCCTCCCGGTCCCCAAACGGGACATTCATCGGCAGGCGTTGGTGTGGGCCGCCACCAGCGGCAACCCACGCTTTTTCCTCGGCACCGACAGCGCTCCCCATCCCAGGCACCTCAAGGAGTGTGCGAATGGGTGCGCGGGCATCTTTTCGGCCCACGCCGCCGTCGAGCTCTACGCGGAGGTCTTCGAGGACGCCGGCGCCATCGATCTGCTCGAGGGCTTTGCCTCGCACTACGGAGCGGACTTTTATGGGCGAGCGCGGAATGAAGGAACCGTCACCCTGGTTCGCGAGGAATGGACGGTGCCGCCGGCCTACGCCTTCGGCGATCATGAGGTGGTACCACTCAGGGCCGGCGAAACCATACGCTGGCAGGTGGCGGACAGGACGATTCCAGGCTAGATTTCTAATCTTGAGGCGCTGGAGCGCACCCGAGTTCGGCGGCTGGTGCGCCAGGATTCACGCCAAGGAGTAATCAAGTGGCACAGACCAAAAGACGTCGGAAAACGATCGGCATCCTCACCGGGGGTGGCGATGTCCCCGGCCTCAACCCGGCCATTCGAGCGGTGACCGTGAGGGCGCTTCGCGAAGGTTTCAGAGTCCTCGGCATTCGGCGCGGTTGGGCCGGCCTGATCGAGATCGACCGCGACCGCAAAAACGGATCCGACTTTGTGATCGACTTGACCGACGAAGTCGTCAACAAGGTCGGTCGTACCGGCGGGACCTTTCTCCATAGCTCGCGCACCCGTCCGTCGCACGTGCCGCAGACAGCGCTTCCCGATCACCTGAGGGACCGCTATACCGATGAGTCGAACGATCTGACCGAGGAAGTGCTGGCGAACATCGAGTACCTCGGCATCGACACGATGGTTCCCATAGGTGGCGACGACACCCTCTCCTACGGGGTTCACCTGCATGAGAAGGGGGTGCCGGTGATCGCGCTCCCAAAGACCATGGACAACGACGTCCCCGGCACCGATTACTGCATCGGTTTCTCGACCTGTGTCACCCGCACCATCGCCATGACCCACGCATTGCGCACCTCAGCCGGCAGCCACGAACGCTTCTTGGTGATCGAGGTCTTCGGACGCTATGCGGGTTTCACCGCTCTGCTGCCGACGATGGCCGGCGCCGCCAACCGCTGCGTCATTCCCGAGCACCCGTTCGACATCGAGAACCTGTGCGAGCTGCTTTCGCGGGACCGCGACAAGAACCCTTCCAACTACAGCGTGGTGCTGGTGTCGGAAGGCGCGACCTTCAACGGCGAGACGGAGATGGTGTACTCAGACGACGAAAAGGACATGTACGGCCACAAAAAGCTGGGTGGCGTCGGCGATCGTGTGGCCCGAGTCCTTCGCGACCTGTCGCCGAAGTTCAACAACGGTCGCCGTGTCAATGTCATCAACCAGCGCCTCGGCTACCTCGTACGGTCGGGGGATCCCGACGCCCTCGACTCGGTGGTGCCGATGGCCTTCGGGAATCTGGCGATGGACCTCATTCTGGATGGTGTCGCGGGCCGGCTGGTCAACATCCGCAACGGCCGCTACGACAACGTGCCCATCGGAGTTGTCACGAGCCGCAAAAAAGTGGTCGATGTGGCCAAGTTTTACAACACCGAGCGCCTGCGCCCCAAGTTCACCCGCTTCGAGGGCGAACCGGTGTTTATCATGACCAGCGATTATTGATGAATTCGGAAATCGGAATTCGGAATTCTGAATCCTGAATCATCCCTCGCCCCTCTGTTTATTCCCGGGGGGTTAGGGGTATTTCGAATTCCGAACTCCGAATTCAGAATTCAAACCGGAGGTGAGCGTGAGGCTGCTACACACGATGATCCGCGTTGGCGATCTGGACAAATCGATAGCATTCTACACAGAGGCATTGAGAATGAAGCTTCTGCGCAAACACGACTATCCGGAAGGGAAGTTCACACTCGCCTTCCTCGGTTACGGTGGCGAGGACACGAATTCTGTCATTGAGCTGACCCATAACTGGGACACCTCGAGCTACGACCTCGGAAACGGTTTCGGCCACATCGCCATCGGCGCGCCCGATATCGTCGGCGCCTGCGAGCGGGTCCGCGATTACGGTGGTCAGGTGACCCGCGAGCCGGGACCGATGAAGCACGGCACGACCGTCATCGCGTTCGTCAAAGACCCGGACGGCTATACCATCGAGTTCATCGAAAAGAAGTAAAGCCATTAGCTGTTAGCCGTTAGCGCTTAGCTCATCGCAGGCCGTCTGGAATCGGTAGACCTTGAGTTGGCGCTTGACACGGTCAACTGCTGATGCGACCCGTTCAAAAGTAAGCTAACAGCTAAGAGCTAACTGGTGCTTGTCCTCTGGGGCGCGCTTCTGTAGTGTTCGCCCATGATCGAGCTTGGCACGAACCAGTCCCTGACCGCGACCTGCGCCCGCGGGCTCGAGATGGTGCTGGCCGATGAGCTACGCGCCATCGGCGCCGCCACTGTCGCGCCGGACCGCGGCTCGGTTCTGTTCTCGGGTGATCTGCGAACCGTCTATGACGTCAACCTCAGATTACGAACCGCAATGCGGGTCCTCGTTCCGCTCGTTCGTGGCGAGGTCAAGGCGAGAAAGAGCCTCTACGAACTGGCCGAATCGGTGGCCTGGGAAGAGGTGATCGCCGACGGTCAGACCTTTGTCGTCGAGGTGGTCGGACGGCACCGCGCCTTCCGGAACACCACCTTTGCCGGTCAGGTCGTCAAGGATGCGGCGGTCGATCGCCTCCGCGACAAACGCGGCCGACGCCCCGACGTCGATCGTGACCAACCCGACATCCGCGTTCACCTGCGGCTGGTGGAGAAGGGCGCCACCACCCTCAGCCTCGATTCCAGCGGCGAGCCGCTTTCTCATCGCGGTTACCGGCCGAGGGGCGGACCCGCTCCGTTGGCTGAAACGCTGGCCGCAGGCATTCTCTTGATTGCCGGCTACGATGGCTCCGAGCCGCTCCTCGATCCCATGTGCGGCACTGGAACCTTTGCCGTCGAAGCGGCACTGATCGCGACCCGAACTCCGCCCGGGCTCCACCGCGAGTTCGCTTTCGAGCGTTGGCCGGTTCACAATCTCCTGACCTTCGAGGAGGTTCAGCACGAGGCGAGCCACGGTCACCGTGAGGCGCCGCAGCCGATCATCGCCCGCGACCGCGCCGAACGATCCATCCGAGCCACCGAGCGCAACCTCAGGGCGGCGTGGATGGACCAATGGGTCGAGCTCGAGCAGCGGGACGCCCTCGATCTGCTCCTGCCGTGGGGATCCGGTGGCGTGATTGTTGCCAATCCTCCGTATGGCAAGCGGCTGAGCGATGTCGAACGCCTGTTCGGGCTCTACCGCCGCTTCGGCGATAGCCTCAAGAAACAGGCCACCGGGGCCACCGCCTGGATCCTCGCCGGCGAGCCGCGGCTGGCCAAGGTGATCGGTCTCAATCCGTCACGGCGCATCCCGCTCTTCAATGGCCCGATCGAGTGCCGGTTGTTGAAGTTCGAGATGTATGAGGGAACGAAGAAACACAAGACGGCCCGGCCGTCTAATTCTTAGTTGTGAATTCTCAATTTTCAATTCGCAACCACCCACCAAGACTTCCATGACGGCGTGAAGCAATTCAAAATTGAGAATTAAGAATTGAGAATTGACAGCTCGTCTCCGAGCTGGGTGACGAGGGAGTCCATCTCCGCAACCAGGGCTTCGGTCGGTTCGGTGGTCGTGAAGTCGACACCGGCTTTTTGGAGCTGGCTGATGGGGTGGTCGTTGCCGCCCGAACGCAGCAGCTCGAGGTAGGCCTCGACGGTTGCCGAGCGCTCGACTTCCTCTCCCTCGGTCATTCGCCGGTGGATCAGAACCGCCGCCGCTTTCGAGGTCGCGTACTGGAAGACGTAGTAGGGCGAGCCGTAGAAATGTGGAATTCGCGCCCAGGTGTTGCGATACCACTGCTGGTCGTCGAGTGCGTCGGCGAAGAAGCCCTCCAAAACATCGAGGTAGGTCTCCTGCAGGACATCGGCGGTGATCGGCCGGTCAGCTTCGACCACTCGGTGGGCTCGCAGTTCGAAGTCCGCGAACATCGCCTGCCGGTAGAAGCCGGCTGTGATGTCATCGGTGGCGTGCTGGAGCAGGGTCACACGGCGCGCAGGGTCCGTCTCCTCGGCGAGCAGGCGATCGAGAAACAGGGACTCGTTGGCCATCGACGCCACCTCCGCGACGAAAATCGAGTAGGACGAGGTGGCAAAGGGTTGGCTCTCATGGGAGAGCACGGTGTGCATGGTGTGGCCCATTTCGTGGGCGACGGTGAAGGCGTCGTTGAGGGTGTCGGCGTAGTTGAGAAGCATATAAGGATGGACGCCGTAGACCCCGGCTGAAAACGCCCCCGAGCGTTTGCCCTCGTTCTCGTAAACGTCGATCCAGCGTTCGGCGAAGGAACGCTCCACTGTCCGTTGATATTCGTCGCCGAAGATCGCGACCGACTCGATGATGAGTTGTCCGATAGTGTCGTAGGGGAGGGCCCAATCGATCTCGACCAGCGGCAGGTAGGCGTCGAAGTACCGATAGCGCTCGAGCCCCAGGGTCTCCCTCCGGAGTTTGTGGTATCGCCGGAGCGGACCGCTCCCGGTCCGTGCCGTGCTGATGAGGTTCTCTACAACCGTCGCCGGAATGTTGTCGTCATCGAGCTTGGCTTCGAGGGCCGAATCGTAGCGCCGCGACCGGGCGGTGAACCAGTCTTTCTGCAGGACTCCGTTGTAGATCGCGGCATAGGTGTTGGGGTAGTCGTCGTAGACCGTGAAGTGGGCCTTGAAGAGCTTTTCGCGATCGTTTTGCTCGCGCAGTGTGTGCAGCCCCTGTGAATAGCCGGCGTGGCTCGCCACCATCTCGCTGCCGTCGGACAGCCTGACGGTTGGAAACTTGACGTCGGCATCGGCCAACATCGTGTAGGTCTGAGACGGGGTGCCCCCAAGGGTCGAAGCGAAAGCCAGCAGGCGCTCGCCGTCCTCGTCGAGAACGTGGCGATGCATGCGGTAGCTCTCCTCGATACCGAAACGGTAGGGCGCGAGCTCCGGAGTTTCGTCGAGCCAGCTCTGCATCGTCTCTGCGGGGATTTCGAGCAACTCGGGGGTGTACCAGGCGGTGGCCTGGCGAAAGGCCGCGAGCGCCAGCCTCACCTGCTCGAGCCGCGCCTGGACCGCGTTGTCGCGGGTGTCCTGGCTCTGCATCAGTCCGGGGTATTGATAGACGCGATAGGCGATCTGACCGAGCGCGTCCGAGGCGAGGCTGGCCTCGAGGATCCGCTGCGGGCCCTCCGCGAGGGTCCCCTTGAGCTTCTGGTAGTTGTCCATCAGCCCCTGCAGCCGATCGAGATCTGACTCCCATGCGGTCCAGTGAGGGTAGATGTGGCTCAGATCCCACTTGTGGCTCTCGGGGATCTCGGCGCGGTCGCGGGTCTTCGGTTTGCGCCATGCTTCGGTCGTCATCTTCAAGCTCCTCGTTGTGCCGATCGCCGGCATACGGTAACCACACAGGACGATCCTGTAAAGGCGCGGGGTCGTCCGCGGACGGTGTCGGGTGAAGGAAACAGCCGGTCGAGGGCTGGCCGGCTTCCCGTAAACCACGCCGCCCACCGATCAGGCGGGTCCGGCGAAACCTTCTCTGGTGCTCATCAACGGACGGAATAGGGCGTTCTTTCTCGCCTCGCAGGTTCGGCAGCTGCCGTCCGGGCAATCGTTCCGCAGCCCTGCCCGGATCTTCTTGAGGCCGTCAGAGCCGAGAATCGCCCGGCGGGCGTCCCGCGGCACCAACGCGATCGGTTCGTCCTCCCAGAATGGACATGGCAGCACGCCTCCGTTGGGGCGAATTAAAAGCACTTTCCCCGGAAAGGAGCAACCATTGATCCGCTCGAGCATCGAGCGATGCCATTGCGCCGGACCGTCGATCCCGGATTTCAGGAGCCACAGCTTGCGACGAATCTTCCCGATCAACGAATTGTCTGCGTCACACTCCTTTTCCATCGCCGGGTATGCGCTGAGGGTCAACCCGCGGGCGGTTGCGTCCCGCGCTACCGTCCACAGCTCGGACATCAATCCATCTGCGGCGGAGGCTTCGAACAGCTCGTCGCGGTTGTCCACGCCGACCGTCGGTGCCACGAACCGCACGTCGATCTCGCTGGCGCCGAGGGATTCAGCAAAGGCGGGCAGTGATTTCAGCTCGTGATGATTCGACCGCATCCATGCAAACGTGATACGCAGCCGAGGGAACGGCGATGTGGCCGATGATCGTGCTTGCCGTAACAACTCGAATCGGGACATCAGGCGGTCCCAGGACGCGCCGACACGGATGCGCTCATAGGTTTCGCTGCTGGTGCCATCGATCGAAACCGCAACCGTCCTCATCCCTTGGTCGACGATCGCTTTCGCCTTGATGGTGGACAGCGCGAGCAGGTTGGTTTGCAGCCAGACGTTGGGTACCCGGTGTGTGCGGGTGACGCTCAGGATTTCCGCGAATTGCGGGTGCAGGAGTGGCTCCGCGGCGCAGCCGAAAGCAACGGTGTGAGCTCGGGGAAACAGCTCGGACGCAACGTGCTGAAAGGTCGTCAGTTCGATGTTGCCTGTCGACCCGGGGTTGAGGTCGTAGGGCTTGAAGCGGAGCCGGTCGGTGGTCGAGAAGTAGCACATGACGCAGCGGATGTTGCACCTACTTGTGAGATCGAGGATGAGCTCGAGGTGGCGGCGCCTCATAAAATCACGTTCTGCCCGAGGGCGGCTTGGGATTCGGATTCACCGATGACCGAGTACGCGGCGACACCGAGGCCGAGGATCCATGCCGACACGGCCGGCTGAATGAGGCGCGGAAACGTCCACACGATGAGCTCGAGGGGGTTGCCTGCTACGTGAAGGTAGTAGAAGACGGAGAACACGAGGATCCCGAAGGCGGTCACGACGCCCGGCAGCGAGCGGGGCAAACTGTCACGCCCGATGATGAGGACAGAAACCAGGGGCACGAGCCAACCCACCGCAACAACGGCCGGGGTGAGGAGGCGGAGACAGACGCGCACCATCAGACCGAAGTGATCGAAACTGATGTGGAACACGGTTTCGCGGATCGGATCGGCGAGTGGAATGCCGTGGACGATCCGCACCACGACCCAGAGCACGGCCGCGGCGGCCGCCGGTGTGACCAGGGAAACGGTCTGTCGAACGACTCCTGGTCGTCGCCAGACGATATCGCGGACCACGGTTCCGATAACGATGAGGACGGCGGCGACCGAGCCCTCGCTCTTGGTGAACACCGCGCCGGCAAGGGCGACGGCGGCAAGCCAGCGCAAATGCCGTGGCCCGTCTTCCGGTTCGGTGAGAATCACGACCAGTGCAATCGACAGAAACAGCACAAGGGGACCGTCGGCATTGCCACCGGAGAACGATGTCACCATCATTGTACTGATCACCGCGTACCACAGGCAGGTGACGACACGCGCCGCGCTCGCGCCAAGCCTGGCCTCGAGCACCGAGAAGATGACCACTGCGGCGGCGGTCAGGTTGACCCACGTCAGTGACGGAACCACGAGCCACGGCATGGACCTCGCGATCATCGCGCCCCAGGCGAGGAACACCGGCCAGAGGGGAGGGTAGTTTGGATGGAGGTGGATCATGTAGGGCTGCTGGAGGAGCTCGAAGTCAAAGCCCCGTTCAAGTGCGAAGTGGGCGGCCTTGACGCCCCAGAAGTACGACAGGTCGGCCGAGGTTGCCATACCGAAAACGAAGGCCCACAAGCCACCGCCGGCGATGAGCGTGAAGCAGAGAACCCCGAAGGAAACTCTGAGACGGCTGGGTTTCTTGGACTCAGGTCTTTCCGCACCGGTCTTTTGGATCAGCCTCGAGGAAAGAGCCAGGGCGGCGATACAGGCGAGGAGGATCCACCACGGCGTCCACTTCAGCCCAACGCTCGAGAGGGACGTCAAGACCAGCGTGAGGATGAGGGAACCCGCAGCCCATGCCAATGATCCCCTGGCCGGGAGGGACAGATGTCGAAGGGTCGGGTGAGCAGCGACCGGAAGGCCGAGGACGACTGGCGCTCCGAGCACGGCTGCAAGGAACACAATGCCCGTCACGGTTCGGTTGCCCACCGTTTTGTGACGCGACCCCCGGTGATCGCGGCAGAGTGTTTTTCTGGCGCCTGCACAGATCCAGGAGCCTCGAATTCGAGAACGAAGCGAGCGCGGTCGCCCATCTCTGTCGACTGCCCGTAATACGACGACGGCAGCGGCGACGCTTCCGGCAGCAGACCGACAGCCATCATGAAGAGGCTCATCTCGATATCGCGATCCGGTGCGCGGACGGTGAACGTCATGCCGCGGGGGACGTTGTGTGCGGCTTCGCTGAGGAATATCCATTGTTCGGCATGACCCGACCGCGTGTTATCGAATGGAGAGCGCAGTGACAGATCGATTTCGCCGTGCCGACAGGGGTACACGAAGAGCGTGATCACCGACAATACAACTCCGAACCACCACAGAGCGGCCACCACAGTCTGTCTGGTTATCCGTTCCGCGACCATGGGCCGAGCGTATCAGAAAAACCACAAACCGAGATGTAATCTCAACTCAATAGTGGCAACATCGCACATTGATCACAGACGATCGAAAAAAGGCCGCCCGAAGGCGGCCTTTTTCGTGAGTGTTGCCGATTTTATGGACAGGTCGGGAAGGCGGTATTGTCGGTGACCGCGTTGGCCGGGTGTCCAAGCTCGTTGGTGTATTCAAGGCTCTCACCGCTCTTGCTGCTGTAGGCCTTGGTGAAGCCGGTGAGCGTGTCGGTCACTCTGACGTTGAAGCCGACGTCGGTGGTGCCCGCGAAGTACACCCAGTAGTGGTTGTTGTATGCGCAGCCGTTGAGAACCTTGAACAGCATCTCCCAGTTGTCCTCGTTGAAGAAGTAGAAGAGACCCGAGTCGTCCGTGCCGCAGGACGCCACCATCCCCGTGCCGGTCTGGCCGTGGTGGTCGTTCCAGTTGACCTCAACCTTGAAGCGTCCGTTGTTGAGGCACATGGTGTCGGCGTCAGGCGCGCAGGGTTCGATGTCGCTGGCCAGCCCCCTGATGGACCGGTCGAGGACCTGGAAGGCCAGGTTGGGGTTGTGGACGCCGACGCTGCCGTCGGCCTCAAGCATCAGGAGGTTCCAGAACGCCTTGATCAGGAGCGGATTGACGGCGCGGTAGATCTCGTACGGTTCACCCGCCGGCGGGACGACGTTGATGCTGTTGACCGCGGTTGGCCCCACCACCGTCATATCGTTGAAGGTGATGGTGAGGGCCTGGCGTCCCCGGGATTCTGCGAGTTGGATTTCCGCGATGTCGCGGGCGTCCGTGATAGTCGCCTGGCTGCCGACGGCGATGGTGTTGCCGGCCGCGATCTGATCGTCAAAGAAATTGTAGAACGAGCTTTCGATCTGGGCCTCGAGCTCGTGCATCTGTTCCTCGACCGGGCCCTGGATGTTGGACGCCGTGAGGTTGGTGTGGCAGTTCTGGCAGATGGTCGGAGAAGGGTAGAAGGTGTGGTTGGTGCCGCCCAGCTGGTAGGCGAGGTCGGGCGGTGGCGGGGTCGCCTCCATGTGGCAGGTGACGCAGGTGTCCTGGACCTTCGAGGCCTTCGAGTGGTTGGCGCGCTGGCCCACGTCGACCAGATAGAAGTTCTGGCCCATGAGGAAGTCGGCCTGCGGGCCGAGGTGGGGGGCGCGCGAGGCCTCCGAGGTGCCGTAGATTTCCGAGTTGAAGGTGTCGTCGTTGCGTAGCCCGCGGCGGCTGTTGTGACAGGTCATGCAGATCGCGCCGCGGCCGACGTCGGTGGCGGTGAAGCCGGCGATCAGCGGCGGCGTGTCGCCGCTGATTCGGACCGTTGCGTTGGTCGGTTCACCCGTGGTGGTGCCGATGGCGTGCGGGTCGTGGCAGGTCGCGCAGGTCTGGGGATGGGTTTCCTCGGCGGTCCAGGTGACCTCGACGTCGGCCAGTGGGTCGCCTGCCACCTCACCATTCAGCACCGGCAGCCAGGCGAGAAAACCGTTGGCGGTGTGGCAGCGCGAGCAGCTGCCGTCATCGCCCTCGGCGATCGCCACCTCGTAGTTGGCGTGCCCGCTCAGCTGCCACTGCTGGTAACGGCCGTGGCGCAGGGGCTCGCCGTGGCAGGACCCGCAAACGGTCGATGAAAGGCTCACCCGTGGTTCGCCCTCGGGGTTGTCCGGAAGATGGGCGCCGCCGACCTGCGGGCCGTGGCAGTTCTCGCACTGGATGTTGGCCTTCCGTGCCGTGTCGGGGAACTGGTCGAGGACCGTGGTCCAGTTGTCGCCGGGGTGGTTGATCAGGCCGGAATCGAGAAACGCCTGGTAGTCCATGGCCTCGTCGACACCGTCGTTGTCAGCGGTCGGATCGTAGCCGACCAGGTGGCATGAGAAACAGCTTTCTCCGTAGTGGGTGCTGGTGTCGAGCTGGCTGCTGAAGATTTCGGCGTGGCCGGTCTGGGCCCACGGCGTGAAGTTGTCCTCGGCGACCCTGTCGTTGTGGCACCCCAGGCACGAGCTGTCGGGGACCGGCCGCCCGTCCTCATCCTGGCCGACGATGATACCGAGCCAGGTGCCGGCGTAGACCGACAGGCTGACCAGCGCCTTGGAGTCATCCTGGTTGACCTCAACGGTGTAGTGGCCAGGCACGTCGGGGATGAACTCGGGGTTTTGGGAGGAGGCGTCCATCAGCATGGCGCCGGAGCCGCTTGGCGCGGAGAGAGACCAATCGTAGGTCGCCTGGTCCTTGCCGTGGAGCAGGACCGGCGCATTGATGGGCACGTTGAGAAGTCCGGTCGAGACCTTCCACGGGAGGGCGGTCGCGATGTCAACTTCGGCGTCGTAGGTGCCGGACGTTGTCACAACCTCGACCTCGAGCGCCACCGCCGACGCGTGTTCCAGCGCGAACGGATTGACGGCCACGACCTGGAAACGGTCCTGGAGCCCGCCCGGGAACTCTCCCTCCGGCAGCGGCACGTTGGGCGGCAGCTGCGCCTCGGTGATCGGCGGCTCGGCCAGCACGTGGATGAGGTACGCCTTGTACTCGTCCTCGGTAGCAAGCGCGGCGGTAATCGACTTTCCAGCGGTTCCGCTGAGCATCGCTTCCGCGCCGCCTACCTGTGTCCATGAATAAGATTGGATGGTCGAGCCATCGTTGATGGTGACGTTGGCAGTTGCCTGCACTGTCGCGCCAGGCACCGCCGTGCCCGTCACCTCGACGGACACTTCGACCGGGTCCTGCGCATGGGTAGCCCCAGCGATCGCGACGACCGCGAGTGCCATCATTGCGACCCGGGAATACACGCCAATTTTCGACTCAGAGATCATCTCTTCCTCCCCCTGAAATACTCATGAATGCGCCGTGGACGCATTCCGTCGAAACGTGAAGATCCGCTCACTTGTGGGAATATACAATATCGTATATGACAATTCAATGACAGTCTCAATTTGAGATGTTGTCGCAGGATAATGGTTTTGTCGGTTCGAAAACCAGGTCCGAATTGATTGATGGGTTCAACGTCTCTCGGTGGGAAATCAACTCCGGGGTGCCGCTTGTCTCACCCCCTGATTCACCGAATTGCTGGCGCGGTGTTGACAGGGTTCGATGCGATGCGCCGCGAAGGTCGGCGCAATGTCGGGTAGAGAACCGCGTCGACAACGGAGGCTTCACCCTCGATCACGGCGATACCTTGAATCTCTCGAGAATCGTAGCCGTTGGCCTCGATTCTGAGGTCGTAGAGCCCGGGCAGCAGGAGCCGGTGGAAGTCACCGACCGCGGGATCGGTGCGCGCCATCGATCCGTCCTCCTCGCGATCAACGCCCAGGACCTCGATCGTGGCGGCGAGCGGTGCGCCGCGCGGGTCGGTCACGATTCCGCGGATTCCCTCGAGCGCGTGGTGCACGAAGTCGAGGAGCGCGCGTCGATTCCACAGCCAGATATCGTCCAGCTCTTGCGACGGCAATAGCTTGGTTTCCGACAGCTCGATCGTGACCTCGCGCCCGCCGTGGAAGAAGGTTATGAAGTCCTGACGGCCTCCGCGGATTTCATACCAGTCGTGGCCGTTGGTGATACCGCTGTTGTCGACGTCCGTCATGTAACCCACTGGGCCATCGCTCTGGGCGAGATCTGCCCAACTCCGTGCCAGCGACTCGAACCAGTCATCGTCTGGGTGGCGACGTCCAACCGTGTCCCAGGGGTAGTTCACCACCTCGGCACCGCCGTGAAAGTTGGCCGACAGAACAAAGGTCTGGCTTTCGGCAAGAGCCATCATGGCTTCGGTCTCGGGCCACCACGGGTTGCCGTCCGGGTGATCGCCGGCAACGAAGTCCGGGAAATTTCGATTGGGGTTGACCCCCGAGTACCCGCCGCCACCGGTGGTGTAGGAATAAATGGCATCGGCAACAGTGTCGTTTCCACCGAAGTAGGTGCCGTCCGGATTGGCGAGGGGGTTGATCCAGATCTCGGTTTCGTCCACCAGCTCCGTGATTTCGGGATCATCGCCATGGCCTCGCAACAGATGGTCGATGAGCCGAAGCATCAGCACGAAGCCCGCGGTTTCATCGCCGTGCATCGACGAGGTGAGCAGGACCTCGGGTTCGTTCTCCTCCTCGCCGGGCGCGTCGGAGATGATCAGCGCCCACAGCCGGTGGGGGTGAACCAGGTTGGCGGTTGGACCGAGATCCACCAGCCGACAGAGGAAGGGGTCATCAGCGGCGAACTTTCGCATCAGGGCCTCGTACTGCTGGTAGCTCGGGTAGCAGGTCCACGATCGGTCGACCTGGTCGACCCATCCCTCGCCGCACATTTCGGGGGTTGCGGCGAGGGTTGCCGCGGGTACGACCTGCCAGCTCCACCCCGCCGCCTGCAGCCCTTCGAGCTGCCTCGGTGTCGCGACGGCTCGCACATCGTGGCCGCGAACGTCGTCAATGCTGACCAACCGAGTGAGCCGCTCGAGCTCCGAGCGATCGCCGATCTCGAGCGCAATCGTGACCGCCGATTGCGATCTCGTGGTTTCGCCTTCGCCCGCGCCGAATGAAGGCACTGCAGCCAGGAGCATGGCGACGAGGACCAGAGGTCGCAGTATGCCGAGGTGGGAGGACATCCGTTCGATTTTACGTCACAGCGGCCAGCTAGTCCGCATATCTCACTGGGTTTCGTCGCGAGGGCGGCGAGGTGCTGTGCCCAGGGGGGATCGACCTAGAGGTCCGGCCGGGGTCCCAAGTGCCGTCCGCCGATGGGGCTCGTGTGCGCCGAGATCAAGGCGCGAGGAGGAAGTCGATGCCCGTGCATCGTCGACGACGAGCAACGCAGAGATTGGCCGCGACCCCCGTCGGCCCAACGGGTTACGGCGCCGCTCCGCGGCTTGTGGCCCGGCCCCGGAAGCGAGTGGCCGTACGCCGGCAACTGCCGGCAACGGCCACCTCTCGCTTCCAACGCCGGGTTGTTGGCGGCATGACCCCGTCTTCTTCGTTGCCGCTCTTCGGCGATGGAAGGACTTCACCGTCGTCGCGGCGCCTCGAATACGGACCCATGGCGCACGCAACGGGCGACGCTGGGGACCCGGCTGGGCCTCGAGGGGGCGCGGACGCGTACTTGACGGTACGTTGAGCACCCCGAGGCGAGCAAACACCGTTGGGTGCGGTGCATCGGCGCCCGCAGCAGGAAGTTGGTGGGATATGCGGGCTAGAACCTCAGCGCCACCGTTCGGGCAGCTCGAAGATCGTCGACGTACTGATGGTCACGGTGACACCTGTGCCGTCGTCTGGAACGGCCGCATCGATTCGGAGCAGGGTGCTGCGGCCGAGATGGGAGAGATCGAAGAGGAGGCCGGCGCCGGCGTCGAACCGGACACCATCGGTGTCCGGACCGGCGCGTGGATTCCAGGTTTTTCCGGCATCGCCGAAGAGGACGACGCCGATCGAAAATAGACCGAGTACCTCTTTTTTGAGTAGCCGGCGCCATTGCACGTTGAGGATCGCACGTCCGGTGCCGTCGAAGTAACCGGGATCCCATCCGCGCAAACCGAGATCGGCGCCGAGCGTCAGCTGTCGGTCAGAGTCGAGGCGGCGTGATCCTTCGGCGAGAAGACGCAGCTGCCAGCCGCTGCTGCCGAGCTGAGCGGCGCCGACCTGAAACCCGGCCACCAGATTACGGGCTGCGCCGTCTTCCAGGCGGCCGGAAAACCAGGTGTCGCCAAGCAGCAGCCAGCGCCCGCGCCGGCTCGCTGCATGGGCTCGGCCGGCCGTCAGAAGGCGTTGGTAGTCTCCGCCGAAAGCGGGGGCGGAGAAGATCGCGGTCAGGCCGACGTTGGGCCCGAGCGAAACGTCCTCCTGGACCGCCCATGCCCGGAAGCCCTCGACAACGATGAAGCGGTCGACGACCTGCTCATACGAGAGGCGAGGACCGCTGATGAGGCGATCCTCCGGCGGTGGGTAAGGCGTCCCTGTGTCATCCCAGATCCAGTCGGAGTAGAGATTTTCACGGTGCTCCCAACCGGCGATGAGGCGCCGTGTGACGTCGCCGCCGCCGGGCAGTCGCGCGCCACCCCAGACGCTCATCTGCTCGGTCTCGCGGAGGCCATCAACGACCGACTCCGACTGCGAGTAGAGATGTTCGATCAGCTCCTGCCGAAGACCTGCGAACCCCCAGCTCCAGGGGGTAACCAGCGAGTAGAACGGCCGGTCGATCACTACCTCGTCGTGAAAACCGTCGGAGTAGGTGGCGTGAACCAGGTTGACCCGCCATCGGCTGTTGAAGACGTTGGGATCGAAATAACCCAGCGACCAGCTGTTTCGCTCGTTGTCGGACTCGTAGGCTAGGCTCACCGCCTTACCCCAGCCGAGCAGGTTTTCCTCTTCGAAATCGATATGATAGCTGGCGTTGCTGCCGAACACGCCGAGCTTGCCTCCCGTCTTGAGGGTCCACTGGTCGTGAGTCTCGACCATCACCTCGACGCCCTCGCCGACGCGGTGGGCGGTGATATTCACCGGATTCATGATGCCCAGCCCGCGCAGCATGCGGGCGCTCTCCGCGGCGAGACTTGCCGAATAAGGATCGCCCTCTTTGAAGAGAAGCATCGAGCGGATGAAGTCCTCTTTGCTGATGATGTGGAGGGCGTTGGCCCAGCGATAGAACCAGGCCTTGGTTTTGGGATTCGATATATCGAAAATGTCGTTGCGATCAATGTGGATGGTGACGATGGGCAGACCGTCCAGGGCCGTGTCGAGCTCAGGGTCGGCAAAGGCAATTGTCGAAAGATTGAGAACAATGGCGCAGAAGAGACAGGCCCGCTTGGCAGAAATGGTCACCGACTTCGCCGCTTGCGGTCGGCCTCGCGTTCCCTCACCAGCTCCGCCACCTGACGAATACGCTTCTTCTCGCGCGCGTCCCGCATCTTGTCGGCGCGTTTGCCGACGATCTGGAAAACCTGGCTGAGCTTGAGCAAAAGCTTGAGATGCCCGACGGAGGACGGCAACTTCGTGTTTCGGACCTTGCAGCCCCACAGCTTGGTGTTGTTGAAGTTGGCCTTGGTGAAATCGGCGTTGCGGAGATCGGAGTAGCGGATATCCGCCTTTTCGAGGTCGATTCCGACCGCGTCGGTAAATCGAAAATCCGCACCGATCATCTTGGCTCCGCTCGCCTTGACGAGGATCATATTGGTCCCTGAGAGATCGGCGCCCTGGGCAATCAGGTCCTGCAGGTTTGCCTGCTTGAAGTTGGCGTGACGGGCCGTGGCGTCGACCAGGTTAGCGCGGCTCAGATTCGCTCCCTCGAAGATTGCGTGTCTGAGGTCCGCCTGCTCAAGATTGGCCTCGACGAAATTGGTTCCGCGCAGCTCACAGCGGGAAAAGACCGTTTTGCGGAGGTTGGCGTGGGAAAAAGAAACCCGGCCCAGGCTTGGCGATCTGAAATCGAGCTCTGCGAGCTGGGCGCTGATCAAATTGCAGCCGTCGAAGATGGCGCCGATGATGCTCGAGTGGCGGAGGTCGGCGCCCGACAAATTGGTTCGTACGAAGCTCACCTTTTCGAGGTCGGCGTGGCTGAGGCTTGCGCCCTCGCATTGAGCCTCATCGAAGATCGCCTCACACAGGACCGACCCGTGGAAATTGGCGTTTCGTAGCGCCGCGCCGCGAAAGTCCGCCCGTTGCAAGCGGCAGTTCTTGATCTGAGCGTTGTCCGCCTGGGCCTCGGTGAAGATCGCCCCCTCCATGCTGAGGCTCTCGAGCTCGACGCCATCGAGAATCGCGGACGCTCCCTGGACGCCCCGCAGCACCGCGCGGTCGAACCGTCCACCCCGCAACGAGGCGCCCTGGAGCTTCGCCCCCGAAAGGTCCGCCTCGTCGAAAAGGGCGCTCTCCATCTGCGTCTGTGAGAGATCGGCGTGGCGAAGGTTGGTGCGGGTCAAATTTGTGCCGCGCAAGGTGGATCTATGAAGCGAGGCGCGCGATAGATCGAGGTCGGTGAGATCGAGGAAGTCGAGCTGGACATTTTCGATCCTGGCTTCGGTCAGCGAAGCGTTGGTCAGCCGTGCTCCCTCTATGATCGCCCGCGACAGGTCGGCGCCATCGAGCTGTGCTCCGCTGAAGTCCGCACCGCGCAGATGGGCCTTCGAAAGATTGATGCCGCGAAGGTCGAGCCCCGTGAGCTGGGCGTCGATGAGATCGGGTGCGAGGGTCGGGTTGGCGGCGCGCCACTCGTTCCACTGGCCGGCGCGCAGCTGGTTGAGATGTTCTGGGTTGGCCATGCGGTGTCGCTCCTGATTCGCGGGTGCGGACTCCATTATACGGCGTATCCTTCGACCACCTGCCGCAGTCAGATTCAGGCCCATGCTCCGACGTGGGCTCGGGCGTGGTTGGAACGGAATCCCGCTATTGATCGCGCCTGTGATGCCGTGCCCGATATTGCCTCGGTGTCAGCCCGACCGTTCTCCGAAATGCCCTCGAAAATGCGCTCTGATCGAAATATCCGCAGGAGTATGCAACTTCGGCGATGGGTATGGTTGCTTCGCGCAGCATCTCAGATGCGACGTCGATCCGGCTCTTGGTGATCAATTGGCGGACGGTGATGCCGAAGATGGCCCGCAGGCGCCGATTGAGTTGGTAGATGGAGAGACCGCAGATCTCCGAGAGCTCCTCAACCCGAATCTCCGATCCGTAATTGGAGCGGATGTGGTCCAGGGCGGTCGACACCTCGGCGAGGTGAACGCCTTCGATGCCCGGTGGCTGGAGATCGCGCGAGATTCCGGCGAGGCCCGCAATCCGGCCGTCGCCGCCGTAAAGCGGCAGCTTGTCAGTCAAACACCATCCCTCGAGGCGGGTCGGATAGAGATGCAGCTCGAGATTCTGGACGATCGGAATGCCCGAGGCCAAGACTCTGCGGTCCTGTTCGAAGAATCGATTGCCGAGCGGAGAGGGGAAGACCCGTTGCGCGGTCTGGCCCAGAAGCTCGTTCTTGCCGCGCTTGCCGCAACGTGTGACCAGCGTCTGGTTGACCAGCACGTAGCGACCGTCACGATCCTTGATGAAGAAGACGACGTCGGGGATACGGTCAAAGAGAGTTTCCGCGAAGGACGACGTCGCGAGAAGTGCACGCAGTTCCGATTTTGCTCTCATCGTAGATTGTGCCTAAAGTGGAGTTTCATCTTCCGAATTATACTAGACCAAATCATTCTTATGAATCATCTTATGAGTTGAGAAATATGACGCCAATCGCAGTTTCCGCAGATTCCTCGTCAACGACAGGCAGGGTATTCAACATCCAGCGGTGTTGTGTGCACGATGGACCCGGCATCCGGACGACGGCCTTTCTCAAGGGCTGCCCCCTCTCGTGCAGCTGGTGCCATAACCCGGAGGGCATCGACGAGGCCCCGGTTCTGATGATCAGCGCCGACCGCTGCCTGAATTGCGGCGCCTGCTCGGAGGCCTGCCCCATCGAGGAGGGCGGAGCTGTGCCGGCGGGACAGCTCTGGGATCGCAACGCGTGCACCCGGTGCGGGTCGTGCGTCGAAGCCTGCCCGGCGGAAGCCCGCGATCTCGTGGGGCGCGATTATGAAGTTGACGAGCTCGTCGATGTGCTCGAGCGGGACCGCGTCTTCTTTGAAACGTCCGGTGGCGGAGTGACCTTCTCGGGTGGCGAACCGCTCGCTCAGGCCGGGTTTCTGATTGACTGCCTCCGTGAGTGCCGCCGACGCGGCCTCCACACCACGGTCGACACCTGCGGTCTCGCGCCACCGAAGACCGTTGTCGAGGTGGCACAACACACTGACCTCGTGCTCTTTGACCTCAAGCACATGGATTCGGTGCGTCACGGCGCCGAAACCGGCGTCGACAACCGCCTCATCCTCGACAACCTTTGCGCGCTCAGCGCGAGCACTGTGGAGGTCTGGGTTCGGGTGCCGCTGATTCCGGGCTTTAACGAGGATGCCGAGAATATCGAGGCGACCGGCGCCTTCCTGGAAGGGCTGCCGCGAAAACACCGGGTTTTCGTGCTGCCCTATCACGGCATCGCGAACGGTAAGAGGTCGCGACTGGGAAAGACTGCCGCCCCGTCCGGCCTGCGGTCTCCAGACGCTGGCGAGCTTGATGCAGTGGCCGACGCACTCGCGAAAAACCATCTCGAAGTAACCGTTGGAGGCTCCCCGTGAAAAGTCGCGCACAGAGACTTCGACAGCAGAGTCTGGATACGCGCCCTTCGGTGTCGATCGAACGGGCGGTGCTCCTGACCGACTTCTATCGCGAGAACTTCGGCAAGTACGCACAACCGGTACTTCGGGCAAAGGCCTATCACCACCTGTGCGCCAACAAGACCGTGTACATCGGCGATGAGGAGCTGATCGTCGGTGAACGCGGCCACGAGCCCAAGGCCGCGCCGACCTATCCTGAGATCATCTGCCACAGTGTCGGCGACCTCCGAATCCTCGACTGCCGGGCGATGACCAGCTATCGCATCGCTACCGAGGACATCGAAACCTATGAACGCGAAGTGATTCCGTTCTGGCAGGGGCGTTCCCTCCGCGACCGGATCTTCGATCTGCTACCCGAGGAGTGGCATCGTGCTTTCTCAGCAGGGATCTTCACCGAGTTCATGGAGCAACGCGCGCCCGGCCACACCGTTGGTGACGACAAGATCTTCCGCAAGGGTTTGCTCGACTTCAAGGCAGAGATCGCGGCCGCGATCGAGCACCTCGATCTCTGCTCCGATTCGGAGGCCGGTGCCAAGAGAGAGCAGCTCGAAGCGATGGACATCGCCGCCGATGCGACCATCCTCCTTGCCGAACGCCACGCTGCAAAAGCCGAGGAGATGGCCGCAGGCGAGACCGACCAGAAGAGGCGCGCGGAGCTCGAGCGCATCGCAGAGGTCTGTCGACGCGTGCCCGCCCACGCCCCACGCAACTATTGGGAGGCTCTGCAGACGTATTGGTTTGCACACCTCGCAGTGATTACCGAGCTCAACGGCTGGGACGCTTACAATCCCGGGCACCTCGACCAGCACCTGCAACCGTTTTTCGAGACCGGCCTCGCCGAAGGCAGCCTCAACCGGGACTCCGCCAAAGAGCTTTTGGAGTGTTTGTGGGTGAAGTTCAACAACCATCCGGCGCCACCGAAGGTCGGGGTCACCGCCGAGGAAAGCGGCACCTACACGGACTTCGCCAACATCAACATCGGCGGCGTCCGCGCCGACGGATCCGATGCGGTGAACGACGTCTCCTATCTTCTGCTCGAGGTCATCGACGAGATGCACCTCCTGCAGCCGTCGAACAATATCCAGCTGTCGCGGAAGAACCCCGACCGCTTCCTTCAGGCCGCGCTCGAGGTGATCCGCAAGGGCTACGGCTTCCCATCGCTCTTCAACTCCGACGCGGTCGTCGAGGAGCTGGTGCGCCAGGGAAAGGCGGTGGAGGACGCTCGCGAGGGCGGTACCTCTGGTTGTGTCGAGGCGGGCGCCTTTGGCAAGGAAGCCTTCATCCTAACCGGCTACTTCAACCTCCCGAAGATGCTCGAGCTCGCCCTCCATGATGGGTTTGACCCTCGCACCGGCGCGCAGCTCGGCCCGCGCACGGGCCATCCGGCGGGGTTCTCGTCCTTCGACGACATCTTTGAAGCGTGGCGCGCCCAGGTCCGGCACTTCATCGACATCAAGTATCGCGGCAATCTCATTTTCGAGCGGATGTTTGCCGACTGGGCGCAGGCGCCGTTTCTCAGCATCCTCACCGACGACTGCATCTCGAAGGGTCGTGATTACAATGCCGGGGGCGCGCGCTACAACACCAGTTACATCCAGGGGGTCGGTATCGGTAGCCTGACCGACAGTTTGTCCGCCCTCAAGCATCACGTCTTTGACGATGGGTCCCTCACGATGCAGGCGCTCATCGAGGCGGTCGACGGAGACTTCGAAGGTCGGGAGGCACTTCGCCAGCGGCTCCTCAACAAGACACCTCGATATGGCAACGATGACGACCGTGCCGACGACATCATGGTGCGGTGTTTCGAAGCATTTCACGAAACGGTCGACGGTCGACCAAACCTTCGTGGCGGCGAGTACCACATCAACATGCTGCCGACCACCTGCCACGTCTATTTCGGTGCCGTCATGGGCGCGATGCCCGACGGCCGTCGTGCGGGCGTTCCGTTGTCGGAAGGGATCTCGCCGGTCCAGGGTGCGGACCGCCAGGGGCCGACCGCAGTCTTCAGATCGGCGGCCAAGATGGACCACCTCAAAACCGGAGGCACCCTCCTCAACATGAAGTTCTCACCGCGCCTCCTCGAGGGTGAGACCGGCATCGACATGCTGTCCTCGTTGGTGCGTGGGTACTTCGGCATGGACAGCCACCACGTGCAGTTCAACGTCGTCACCGCCGAGACCCTGCGTGACGCGCAGGCCGACCCCGCCAGTCACCGCGATCTGATCGTCCGCGTCGCCGGTTACTCGGACTATTTCTGCGACATCTCGCGCGAGCTGCAGGACGAGATTATTGCACGCACCGAACACGAAGGATTCTGAAGAATAATCAGGAACTAGGAATGAGGAATTAGGAATGCGGCCCACCCATCCTTTGAAGTCATGGGGGCAGGGGTGGGAATTCCGAATTCCTAATTCGTCACGCCCCGATGATCCTCCAACAGCGACGGTAGATATGTTAGCGTGACGATATGCGTCCGGTCGCGCTGCTCACCGATTTTGGGCATGCCGACCACTATGTCGGCGTGCTGCATGCAGTGCTCGAGCGCGAGGCGCCCGGCGTCGTGCGCATCGATCTCGGGCACGGCGTGCCGGCAGGGGACATCTGGACTGGGTCCTTTCAGCTGCGTTGCGCTTGGCCTCACCTCCCCGCCGACTGCGTCGTGATGGCTGTTGTCGATCCCGGCGTCGGCACGGGGCGCCATGCGGTTGCGGTGACCATCGGCTCGCGTTCGTTGGTGGCCCCTGACAACGGAATCGGCGCGGCCGTCTCAGGGGCAACCGCCGCGGTGGTCCTCGATTGGCGGCGGATGGGGCTCGAAGAACCGTCGACGACCTTCCACGCGCGGGACCTCTTCGCTCCGGCTGCAGCGCGTCTGGCGTGCGGTACGGGAGGCCTTGAACTTGGAGACGACATCGACGTCGCCTCCCTTCTGGCTTGTCCACTGCCGGAGCCGACTGACTCCCGGTCGGGTCTCGAGGGTGTGATCGTGCACGTCGACCATTTCGGTAACCTCGTCACCAACGTTCGCGCATCGGAGGCTGGGTCATTGGCGACCGCCTCCTGGCGAGCGGGCCGAAAGTCGCGCCGGGTTGCAACGTATGGCGACGCAAAAGCGGAAGAGGTCGTGCTTCTGGAAGGCTCGGCCGGCTACCTCGAGCTGGCCGTCAACTGTGGTTCGGCGGCGGACGTCACCGGTCTCGAGCGGGGCGATACCGTTGTGATCTCGAAGTGAGCCGATTTCACTACCGGCCACCGGCGATTTCAGGGCGTCCAGAGAAGGGCGCGTTTCTCGGAGGTGCCTGGCATCCTCTCGGAGAGCGCGCTGTGAGAAAAGCGCGCCGCAGTCGGTTTGGTGCTGCGATACTGTGGACGGGCACGGACACGAGGATCGGAGATAGCCCATGACTTATGGTTGGGAAGGCGACAAGGTGCGGCTGGTGCCGCTCGATCGGGACAAGCATCTCGACAACGCGCTCAAGTGGTTCAACGACCCGGGTATCACCAAGTGGCTCGAGACCGGCGACTGGCCACTGACCCGGGGCGCCGAGGAGGAGTTTTTCCGCGCCGCCGAGCGCCAGGACAGGGCGAGCGTGCAGTTTGCTGTCGAGAGCCTGCAGGGGGAGCACGTTGGGTTTTCCGGGCTGCGCAGTATCGACTGGCAGAGCCGGGTCGCGGTCTCGGGCAGCGTCATCGGCCGCAAGGACCTGTGGAGCAAGGGGCTCGGCGGCGATGCAACCAGGATTCGTAACCGCTACGCCTTCGAGGTCCTCGGTCTGCGCCTTTTGATTGCAACCGTCATCGCCGACAACTCTCGATCGCTCGCGATGCTGGTGAAGGCCGGCTACGAGGAGGTCGGTCGCGTGCCGGAGCGCTACTGGAAACGCGGTGCGTACCGCGACCAGGTCCTCCTCGCTCTCCACCGCGACGGGTGAATTTTCAGGCGATATCGGAAAATATCGCAAAGGCGCGAAGGCGCAGGGCCGCAGAGTATTATTCAGAGTGCGTTCGAATGACTTCGAGTGTCGTAGGTTTGATTGATTCTCTGCGCCTCTGCATCTCTGCGCCTCTGCGTTGATTGGGTGGAGTGGTGGTGTCGTCGTCTGCGTTCACTTCAATTCGTCAGCTCGGTTACGATGATCCATATGAATGGTGACCCGACCTTTGAGGATGTGCTGGCCGCCGCGGAACGGCTACGTGGCCATGTTCACCGTACGCCGGTAATGACATCGAGGGCGGTCGACGACTTTGCCGGGGCGCAGCTCCACTTCAAGTGTGAAAATTTCCAGAAGGTCGGCGCGTTCAAGGCGCGCGGCGCGGCCAACGCGGTACTGTCGCTTGATGACGATGCCGCCGAGCGGGGGGTGGCCACACACTCATCGGGTAACCACGCAGCAGCGCTGGCCTATGCGGCCGGGATCCGCGGCGTGCCGGCGCACGTGGTGATGCCGTCGTCGGTGCCTCCGGTCAAGAAGGCGGCGGTGGCCGGCTACGGTGCGGTGATCACCGAGTGTGAGCCGACCCTGGAGGCGCGCGAAACGACCCTCGACGCGGTTGTCGAGCGCACCGGCGCCACCTTTATCCACGCCTACGACAACCCGACGGTGATCGCCGGACAGGGGACGGCGTCGTTGGAGCTGATCACCGACGTGCCGGATCTCGATGCCGTGATCGCTCCGGTCGGTGGTGGTGGTCTGATGTCGGGGACCGCGATTGCGGTGTCTGCATCGCGGCCGGATATCGCCCTCTGGGGCTCCGAACCGGCGGGCGCCGACGACGCGTTTCGCTCGCTCCGAGACGGCACCCTCTACCCGTCGGTGAAGCCGAGGACCATCGCCGATGGACTCCTGACCTCGCTGAGCGACAGGACCTTCCGCATCTTGAGCGAACGACTCGAGGGCATGCTCACGGTCAGCGAGGAGACCATCGTCCGCGCCATGCGCCTCCTCTGGGAGCGCATGAAGCTGGTCGTCGAGCCTTCGGGGGCGGTGCCGTTCGCGGCGGTTCTCGAGAACCCTGACCGCTTCGCCGATCGCCGTGTCGGTCTGATCATCTCGGGTGGAAACGTCGATCTCGACCACCTCCCATGGTGACCTACCCGCGAAATCGCCATCGCAATCGCTATCGAAAAAGCCGCTTTCGAAGTCTCCATCGATAGCGATAGCGATCCGCCCACCGCGGGAAGGGATTACGATTTTCTCGCCACTACGAAGATCCTCTTGAACGGAAACACCGTCCTCCCATCGCGTGCGGGATAGGCCTCGCGCAGCAGCGTGCCGTACTCTCTGAGGAACTCTTCTTGATCGTCGCTTGACAGCCGTTCGAGGATCGGCCGAAGCGTCGTACCTCGGACCCACTCGAGCACCGGATTCTGGCCCTCGAGGAGGTGGAGATATGTGGTCTGCCAAGCGGTGACGTCGAGACCACGGCTGCCAAGCTCCTCGAGGTACCACTGCGGTTTGCAGAAACCTGTTCGCGGAAGCCCATCGAAAAGATTGCGCCACCGGCGGCTCGAGGAGAGTTCGCCGAGAAGAATGTGCGGTGGCTCGGTGTGGTTGGCTGGAACTTGAAAGGCGAGGACGCCGGCTTCGTTTAACTGCGGCAGCAGGTGATCGAAAAGCGCACGGTGATCGTCGATCCAATGGAAGCAAGCGTTCGAGAGCATCAGGTCCGCCGGCTTGGAAACCCTCCAGGTGAGAACGTCACCGACCGAGAACTCGAGTCGATCGGATGCCGCGTGCCGCCGCGCATGTTCGATCATTTCCTCGGAGGAATCGACCCCGGTGATGCGGGCGTTTGGCCAGAGCTCGCCCAGGCCGGCAGTGAGCCTGCCCGGTCCGCAACCGAGGTCGATAACGGTCGCAGGTTCGAGGTGATCGACCGCGGCCACCAGATGGTGAAACGGCAGGGCACGCTGCGACTCGAAACGCAAATATTGCTCGGGGTCCCACGTCATGGCGTCGAGTATGGCACCGCCCCCGGGGATGGGTTATTCTGTCTCTCATTGTTCGGGGTCGGCGATCGCAGGAGAGGCGGGGTCGTCGCATCAGGGGAGGCAGGAGTTGGGTCTTTTTGACAGACCGGATCAACCGTGGCGCGCACCGCGCCGGGAGTCCGCCCTCTGCGGTGTGGCGCTCTTCGTGATCCTGATGGCGGTCTGGCTCCTCAACTCCGGTCACTACACGCCGCTGATGATCAGTTTCGGCGTCGCCTCGTCGCTCTTCGTGGTCTTTCTGAGCTGGCGAATGGGCATCGTCGATCGCGAGGCCTTGCCGATCCGCCTGCTGCCCCGAGCCACCGTGTACGCGCCCTGGCTCTTCAAGGAGATCTTCAAGGCCAACGTCGACGTCGCGAAACGGGTTTTGACCCCGTTCGAACCCGATATCAGCCCGCGTCTCTTCGACACCGGGGTCACCCAGAAGAGCGATCTCGGGCGCGTCATCTATGCCAACTCGATCACGCTCACACCGGGCACGGTGTCGATCGGAGTCCGCGGCTCCTACATCACGGTTCACGCGATCGCCGAGGAGGTGGCCGACAGCCTCCAACAAGGTGAAATGGATCGCCGGGTTACCTGGCTTGAAGGGGAGGGACCGTGATCGACCAGTTCGGCGCGGCGACCGCCGCTCTCTTGGTGTGCATGGTCATGACCCTGATCCGGTCGATTGCCGGCCCGACGGTTTTCGACCGGGTGCTCGCGGTCAACAGCTTCGGCACCAAGACCGTGCTTTTGATCGCGGTCTACGGGTTTCTTTCCGGCCGCCCGGACTTCCTCGATCTAGCCCTGGTCTACGCGCTAATGAACTTCATCGGCACCATCGCGGTCATGAAGTTCACCCGCTTCGGCGACCTGGCCGGGATGGAGGAGGACGAGGAGGAGGAAATCCTGTGAACGCCACCCTGATCGCTGTGATGCTGAGCTGGGTCTTCATCGTCGCCGGTTCGGTCTTCGTCCTCATCGGCGGCATCGGCCTGATCCGTCTGCCGGACTTCTACACCCGCATCCACGCCGCCGGCATCACCGACACGATGGGCGCGTGGCTGATCTTGATCGGCCTCATGTTCTCGGCCGGCTGGACACTGGTCACCGTCAAGCTCTTCGTGCTGCTCTTCTTCCTCGCCGCCACCAGTCCGCTCGCCAGCCACGCCCTCGCCAAGGCGGCATTCATGCGCGGGCTCGAACCGATGCTGGGCCGGGGCCTGGAGATCGAGGACGACCATGATTGACGTCATCCACATTGTCCTCTTCACCTTCCTGGCGGTGATCGCGATCGCCATCATCCGCCTCCGCGACCTCTTTGCCGCGGTCATGCTGATGGGTATTTTCAGCCTGCTTTCGGCGTCGCTCTTCACGGTCATGGACGCGGTCGACGTCGCCTTCACCGAGGCATCGGTCGGAGCGGGGATCTCGACCGTTCTCCTGCTGGCGACCCTGTCGTTAACTACCAGCAAGGAGAGCACGCTCTACCAGCGGCCACAGCCGCTGGCCCTGGCGGCGGTGGTGCTCACCGGCGTCGCACTCGTCTACGCCACCTTCGACATGCCGCGTTACGGCGACCCGACGGCGCCGATCCACCACCACGTAGCGCCCGAGTACATCGCCCAAACCGGCGAGGTGATCGGTGTGCCGAACATGGTGACCGCGATTCTGGCCTCCTTCCGCGGTTACGACACCTGGGGTGAGACGACGGTGATCTTCACCGCCTGCGTTGGCGTGCTTTTGCTGTTGGGCGGTTCGAGAACGGTGTACCGGGTGCGCCACCGCAACGACGGCGAGTCGGACGATGACGGAGCAGCCTCGTGATCCGGCACGTTATCCTGCGCGTGCTTTCGAAGCTGCTGATCCCGCTGATCATGCTCTTCGCGTTGTATGTCCAGTTCCACGGGGACTACGGCCCGGGGGGTGGCTTTCAGGCGGGGGTGATCTTCGGCGCAGCAATCATCCTCTACGCCCTGATGTTCGGGCTCGAGGCCGCCAAGCGGGTGTTTCCGCCGCGCGTGCTCGAGTTCCTGGTCGCCTTCGGTCTCCTGCTCTACGGCTCGGTCGGCGTGACGGCGATCCTCGACGGCGGCAACTTCCTCGAATACAGCGTCCTGTCGCACAAGCCGGTTCACGGCCAGCACCTGGGGATCCTGCTGGTGGAGCTCGGCGTCGGCATCACCGTGGCGGCGGTCATGGCCACCATTTTCTTCCTTTTTGCCGGCCGTGGGCGTTCCGATGCTTGAGGGCGGTCTCTACCCCTACTGGATCGTCATCTTCCTCATGATGACTGGGCTGTACGTGGTGATCTCCAGGGACAACTTGGTCAAGAAGATCATCGGCCTCAACATCTTCCAGGTCTCTGTCATCATGTTCTATCTCGCCATGGGCAAGGTCCATGGGGGCACGGCGCCGATCGAGGCCGCGGGCATTACGGTTTACTCGAACCCCCTGCCGCACGTGCTCATGCTCACCGCCATCGTGGTCGGCGTCGCGACCAGCGCGCTGGCTCTTTCGTTGGTCGTGCGCATCAACGAGGCCTACGGAACCATCGAGGAGGACGAGCTGCGCGAGCTCGAGCGGGAGGAGGACGAGTGATCCTCGAGCACCTCGCCCGCATGAGTGACGACCTGCCGGCACTGCAGATCGTGGCGCCGCTGCTGGCGGCGACTATCTGCCTCATCGTCCGGCGGGCGCGCGCCGCCTGGGCGGTGGCGATGGTCGTGGCGTGGGGTTCGTTCGTGAACGCCGGTGTGCTGCTTCACCGGGTGCTCGCGAACGGCACTATCAGCTACGCCGAAGGCGGCTGGAGGCCGCCGTGGGGAATCGAACTCCGCATTGACCTCCTCAACGCACTGGTGTTGCTGGTGGTGACCGGCATCTGCGCGATCGTGCTGACCGCGAGCCCGCGGAGCCTCGATCAGGAGGTGCGGCGCGAGAACCACCACAAGTTCTACGCCCTCTATCTCCTGTGCATGACCGGCCTTGCCGGCATGACGATCACCGGCGATGCCTTCAACATCTTCGTCTTCCTCGAGATCTCCTCGTTGTCGTCCTACGCCCTGATTGCCCAGGGCACAACGCGACGGGCGCTGACCTCGTCGATTCAATATCTCGTGATGGGGACAATCGGCGGCACCTTCATCCTGCTCGGCATCGGCATGATTTACATGGTGACCGGTACCCTCAACATCGCCGACATGGCGGTGCAGCTGGCGACGGTCGGGCCGAACCGGACGGTGCTGGTGGCGTTGGCCTGCATCGGCGTCGGCACCGGCATCAAGCTGGCGATCTTTCCGCTCCACATCTGGCTGCCCAACGCCTACACCTACGCGCCGGCCATCGTCACCGCCTTCCTCGCCGCGACCGCGACCAAGGTCGCGTACTACGTGCTGGTGCGCTTCGTGTATTCGATCTTCGGTGCGCCGCTGGCCTTCGGCGAGCTGCGGCTCGACGTCGTGCTGATGCCGCTGGCGATCGCGGCGATGTTCGCCGGCTCCTTCGTCGCCATTTTCCAGGACGACATCAAACGCATGCTGGCCTACTCGAGTGTCGCCCAGATCGGCTATATGGTGCTCGGTCTGAGTCTCGCCTCGGTCAGTGGTCTGACCGGCGGTCTGGTCCACCTCTTCAACCACGCAATCATGAAGTGTGGGCTCTTCCTGGTGATGGCGGCGGTTTTACTGCGGGCGGGCTCAACCCGCCTCGAGGCCTTCGCCGGTCTTGGGCGGCGGATGCCGCTCACAATGGCAGCCTTCGTGGTGGGCGGGTTGAGTCTCATCGGGGTGCCGCTGACGGTGGGCTTCGTGAGCAAGTGGTATCTGGTGATGGGCGCCCTCGAAGCCGGTCTGTGGCCGGTCGCGGTGCTCATCCTCCTGAGCTCGTTGCTCGCCCTGATCTACGTTTGGCGGGTGGTGGAGGTCGCCTACTTCCGGCAGGCGCCCGATGCCACACCCGAGATCCGTGAGGCTCCCGCCAGCCTGCTGGTGCCGACCTGGGTGCTGGTCGGGGCCACCGTATTCTTCGGCGTCTTCACGTCACTCTCGGTCGGTCTCGCTTCGGCCGCGGCGCGGATGCTGCTGAGGATAGACCTGTGAGCGTCGAGACCGCCGTCGGCCTGGCGGTCGTGTGGCCGCTCCTCGGAATTCCCCTGATCGCCCTCTTCAGGCGCTGGCCGAACCTCCGCGAAACCGCGACTCTCGTCACCGCAACCTCGCTTTTTGTTGTCGTCGTAAAAGTGATCCTGCCCGCGGTGACGGCTGGGGGCCGACCTCGCCTCGATATCGTCGAGGTGCTTCCAGGCCTCCAGCTCGCGTTCGAGGTCGAGCCGTTGGGCATGCTCTTCGCCACGGTGGCGTCGGGGCTGTGGATCGTCACCACGCTCTACTCGATCGGGTACATGCGTGGCCACCACGAGGAAAACCAGACCCGTTTCTACATCTGCTTCGCCCTCGCTATCTCGGGTGCCGTCGGCGTTGCCTTTGCCGCCAACGTCTTCACCCTCTTCGTCTTTTACGAGGCGATCACTCTCTCCACCTACCCGCTGGTCACCCACCACGGGACCGAGGAGGCAAAACGGGCCGGCCGCGTCTACCTCGGGATCCTGATGGGTACCTCGATCGGGTTGCTGCTCTTTGCCCTGGTCTGGACCTATCTGGCGGCGGGCACCACGGAGTTTCGACCGGGCGGAATCCTCGCCGGCCGGGTCGAGGGGTGGCGGCTTTTTGTGCTGCTGGCGCTCTACGCCTTCGGTACCGCCAAGGCGGCGCTGATGCCGTTCCACCGCTGGCTGCCGGCCGCAATGGTCGCACCGACCCCGGTCAGCGCGCTGCTGCACGCGGTGGCGGTGGTCAAGGCCGGTGTCTTCACGGTGCTCAAGGTCCTGGTCTACGTCTTCGGCATCGATCTTCTGGCCTCAACCGACGCCAGCCGCTGGCTCACCTGGGTCGCCGCCTTCACAATCCTTGCCGCGTCGATCGTTGCTTTGACCAAGGACAACCTCAAGGCACGGCTCGCCTACTCGACCGTGAGTCAGCTCTCCTACATCGTGCTCGGTGGGGCGCTCGCGACGTCGGCCGGTGTGCTCGGCGGCGGCATGCACATCGCGATGCACGCGATGGGCAAGATCACCCTCTTCTTCTGTGCCGGCGCCATTTTGGTCGGCGCCCACAAGACAGAGATCTCGCAGATGGATGGACTCGGGCGGCGGATGCCCTTTACATTCGGCGCCTTTTTGCTCGGATCATTGAGCGTGATCGGGCTGCCGCCGATGGGCGGCTCATGGAGCAAATGGTACCTGCTGTTGGGAACTGTCGAGGCGGGCCAGCTGACCATGATGGTGGTTCTGATGGCGAGCTCGCTGTTGTCGATCGCCTACCTCATGCCGGTGGTGGCGCGCGGCTTTTTCCGGCCGTCGCCTGACGACGGGCAGGGCAACCCAGGCGGTGGAAGCAGCCTGGGCATCCATGAGGCGCCGCTGCTGTGCGTGATTCCGCCGGTTCTGACCGGGCTCGGTTGTGTTGTGCTGTTCTTCTTTGCGGACGATGTGTGGAACCTGCTGGTGGGGATGTTGTAATGAGCGACCACGAGCGAAAGTACTGGCTGGACGATAGAAAGAATGTCAACAAGATCATCTACGGCCTCTGCACCGTCTGCGCCGTGGTCGCCCTGATCGATCTGTTCCCCTACAAGCACCACCTCCATTTCAGGTTCGAGTACTGGCCCGGCTTCTCCAGTCTGTACGGCTTCATCGCCTGCTTCGGCCTCGTGCTGGCGGCCAAGCAGCTGCGGAAGATCGTGATGCGCGACGAGGACTACTATGGTTGACGTCCTGCCGCCCGGCCTCATCCTGATCCTCGGCGGGCTGCTGATCCCGTTGTTGCGGGGCAGGGCGCAGGCGATCGCCGCGGTTGTGCTGCCGGTGCTTGGGTTCGCGCAGCTCCTCATGCTCGGGCCGGGGTCCTTTTTCCATGTGCAACTCTTCGATTACCAGCTGACGGTGGTCAGGGTCGACCGGTTGAGCCTGGTCTTTGGTTACATCTTCCACATTGCGGCGTTCCTGACGGCCGTGTACGCGCTGCACGTCAGGGACACCGTGCAGCATTGCTCGGCGATGGTCTACGTGGGGTCGGCGGTGGGCGCGGTGTTCGCGGGCGACCTGGTCACTCTGTTCATCTACTGGGAGCTGACCGCGGTCGCGTCCGTCTTCCTGATCTGGGCCAGCCGCACCGAGCGCGCCTACAGGGCCGGCATGCGTTACTTGATTATCCAGGTGGGATCCGGTGTGGTGTTGCTGGCCGGAATCATCCTCCATGTGTCGGCCACCGGTTCGCTCGATTTTGGCCGACTGATCGGTGGCGATGGGCTGCTGCGCTCAGCCAGCATCGGGGTCGTGCTGATCTTTGCCGCTTTCGGCATCAAGTGCGCGTTTCCGTTGCTCCACCCGTGGCTGCAGGACTCCTACCCCGAATCGACGCCGACAGGTACGGTGTTTCTCAGCATCTTCACCACCAAGCTCGCGGTCTACGCTCTGGCGCGCGGCTTTGCCGGCACCGACTGCCTGATCTGGATCGGCGCCGCCATGACCGCCTTTCCGATCTTTTACGCGGTGATCGAGAACGACCTGCGGCGGGTTCTGACCTACTCGCTCAACAACCAGCTCGGCTTCATGGTCGTGGGCATCGGCATCGGCACCCATATGGCGCTTAACGGCGCGGTCTCTTATGCCTTCGCCAACATCATCTTCGAAGGCCTGCTGTTCATGGCCATGGGGGCAGTACTGCTGCGCACCGGGACCTGCAAGGGCTCGGAGCTCGGCGGGCTCTACAAGTCGATGCCGCTGACCACGTCATTCTGCATCGTCGGCGCCGCGTCGATCTCCGCTTTTCCGTTCCTGAGCGGTTTTGTCACGAAGTCGCTCATCTTGGATGAGACTGCGTCCGGCGGCCACACCGTGGCCTGGCTGGTTCTGCTCTTCGCTTCGGCCGGCGTTTTCCATCACTCCGGCATCAAGATCCCGTTCTTCGCCTTCTTCGCGCACGACGCCGGCTTCCGCGTCAAGGAGGCACCGCGCCCCATGCTGATCGCCATGGCGACGATGGCGCTGGGGTGCGTGGTCATCGGTGTCTTCCCCGGGCTGCTCTATTCGATTCTGCCGTTCAGTCTGGACTACCACCCCTACACCACCACCCACGTGGTGACGCAGTACCAGCTGCTGCTGTTCTCCGCCCTCGCCTTCACCGTGCTCAAGGTCACCGGCATCTACCCGGCCGAGATGCGATCGGTCAATCTCGATGTCGACTGGATCTATCGCAAGGCGTTGCCAGCGCTGATCCGGTGGATCGCCAAACTCGGCGGTCGGATCGGTGAGCGCCTGCACGCTCTTGTTTCAGCGCAGCTCGACAATACCTACCGGGTGATTTACAGCCTCCACGGGCCGACGGGCGTATTCGCTCGCACCTGGACCACCGGCGCCATCGCCTTCTGGGCTGTCGTCGGCCTCTTCGGCTTCCTCCTGCTCTATCTCTGGGGACGCTGAAGAACGCCGCAAACACGAAGGCCCAAAGGCACGAAGATGAACACGAAGTTTTTCGAAGGGCCGAACACTGGATGCGGTTCCGATCAAGGACTCCGAGACCGCAATCGACTTTTCCTTCGTGAAACGCTTCGTGGCTTTGGGCCTTCGTGTTTGCGACGGCTCGAGATATGGAATGCGGGTTAGACTGACACCGGCTGCAAGCCGCACGACGGATGAGTACCAGGGGTGACAATGCGATTCAACAGGAATGTCCAACGGACCGAGATGCCGCCGATGGTCGAGCTCGCGCGGCGTGCCGTCGAACTGGCTCATCAGGGTGCGGACATCATCCGCCTCGACCAGGGCGCCGTGGACATCGCACCGCCGCCGGCGTTTATCGGGGGTGTGATCGAAGCGCTGGCCGATCCGGAAGTTCATCGTTACGCGCCGGACCCCGGGCTTCCCGGGCTGCGCATGGCCCTGGCTCGGTACGGCTCCGAACGCTTCGGCGTGGAGTGGAACCCTCGGAGCGAGATCGTCGTCACCGCCGGCGCCAACCAGGCGTGCTTTGCCGCTCTCATGGCGATCGTCGAACCGGGTGATGAGGTACTGCTGCCCTCACCGTGGTACTTCAACCACGCGATGGCGGTGACCGCGTTTGGGGCCGTACCGGTGCCGGTGCCGACAAGCGCGGAGGAGGGATTCGCGCCGAGCGCCGACGCGGTGGCCGGCGCGATCACACCACGGACTCGGGTCCTGGTACTGGTGAACCCCAACAACCCGACCGGCGCCTGCTACGCGGACGATTCGGTTCGGCGGATGGGGGAGCTCGCAATCGAGAAGGACCTTTGGCTCCTTTCGGACCAGACCTACCACGAGCTGCACTTCGGAAGAGTGGCACCGCTGAGCCCGGCGGCGGTAGCCGGTGTCCGCGATCGTGTAATCACCGTGGGCTCGTTCTCCAAGTCGCTGGGCCTGGCCGGGTGGCGCCTCGGTTTTCTCGCGGGGAATGCGAACCTGGTTGCCGAGATTCTGAAGATCCAGGATTGTTCGGTAATCTGCGCCGCGCGCGCCGGCCAGGAGGGCCTTCTGGCTGCCCTCCCGGAAATCGAAGGGCACGTGATGCGGGTGCGCGATGCCCTCAGCGTACGACGTGATCGATTGGTGGCTGCGTTGCGCGCCGCACATCTCGATGCCTTTGTCGATCCGGCCGGTTCGCTGTTTCTGTTTCTGCGCGTGCCGGATGTGAGAGACGACTGGGCTTTCTGCCATCGGCTCCTGGAGGAGCAGCATGTGGTCGCGGTGCCGGGGAGCGTTTTCGGTCCCGGCGGCAAAGGCTCGGTCCGCCTGAGTTACGGTTCGGCGGCG
>Ga0307423_1000084_pt1 | contig 53901 bp, 52 predicted proteins | sample SalMarWE160310MG_FD_202154 | JGI IMG/M metagenome (GOLD analysis project Ga0307423, IMG submission 202154) | Salt marsh sediment microbial communities from the Plum Island Ecosystem LTER, Massachusetts, United States - WE1603-10 | ecosystem: Environmental > Aquatic > Marine > Intertidal zone >...
AAACCGAACCTTTTGATTTCGATGTAATGCTAGAGATAAAAGACAAAGAAAAAAGCGCGATTAAAGCCATTGAATCTGCAGTGAATGACTGGCGATTGCATAAATTCTTCAAAAACCAGCAAGTATATCGAAATCAACAACTAGACCTATGGCTGATCAGACATTAATAGATTGCGAATATTATACACCTATTGAAGCTGGGTCAACCGCTACGGCTACTTCGTTTCTACGCATGAACCACGGAGTAAAAGGTGCGTTATATCGCATCGAAAACACTTGACCAACGGTCTTTATTCCTGCTTCAGCCAGCTCTTTTAGCAATTCTTCTGACTTCTTTTTAAATATTGAATCCGACCAACGACCCGAAAACCTCAAGGCAGCAACAATTCTTTCAGGAACTTCGATAATCTTTACACGTTCATCAAGAGGCTCAGGAGTTGTTTCTATTGTGTAGCCTTCAGGCATTATGAAAGCAATCGACCCTGTTTCAGATAAGACTGGTGCAGTCATGGCTATTTGCTCTGAAACAACAGGCGCGGTCATCGCGATGTCCGATTTCTGCCTGTTATTGCCTGTGATGAAACGGAAAAGAAGGTTGAAACCGCCGTCGCCATAACCATCAACTCTGGCTATTACCAAACGAGGGTAACGTCTAATATCCGTGTTGCCAATTTTCTTCAGAACTTCATATTTTGCCTGTTCTACCATAATCTCCTTATTAAAAAGAGCCAGAATATATTGATTCTCTTCAACTCGGCACTCGGTGATTGTCTAATTAAGCTTAAAAATAAATTCCGATAAATGGATAGAGTGGCTAAACACGCTTTCTTTTAGGAGGTGATTGGTTGAATTATAGAGAAAGACAGGAGATAATAGCAAAATCACCCATTTCCTTCAGCTACTTGAAAAAGTTCAACTTAGGCGCTGGAATCCTACACTTATCACAAGGAATCTTGATGCTTGCTCTGGGTACACTTCTGACCTGGGAACGCGACATATACACTTTCTACTTGAAACTAGACATAACCACTGGACCGCCACCAGTTTTCAATATAGCCCCCGACCCGCAGGTTTTCTTCACTCTCAGCTATCTAGGCGTAATCGTTGCTTCTTTCCCGCTGCTTTCAGCCCTCGCCCACTTCCTGATAGCGTACCCGAAAAACAAAGACTACAACGCTAACTTGAAGAAAGGAATGAACCCGTACCGCTGGTACGAGTACGCGTTCTCAAGCTCGATAATGATAGTGCTTATTTCTACGTTCGTAGGAGTCTGGGACTTCTGGTCGCTCGTGATGATTTTCACGTTGAACGCAATGATGATAATGTTCGGGTACTACATGGAAGTGGTGAACCAGCATACCGAAAAAACTTCGTGGTCAGCGTTCATAATAGGATGCATTTCAGGAGGCGTCCCATGGGTAGTGCTGTTCGCCTATTTCATAGCAGCAATAATGTCAACAGGCACTGAACCACCAGCATTCGTTTACTCAATATTATTCATTTACTTTGCAGTGTTCAACGTTTTCGCCCTCAACATGATACTGCAGTACAAAGGCGTAGGACGCTGGAGAGACTACCTGTACGGCGAACGCGTCTACATAATACTAAGCTTCGTAGCCAAAACAGCCCTCGCATGGCTTGTCTTCATCGGAGTATTCGCGCCGTTTTGAGCCTTTCATAAATACCCTTTTCTTTTTTAGAAATTTTCGGAAAAGGTTTTCGTGTGAAATTTGAACGTGGGTGTGAACCTAACACCCCGCGTTGCTTCTTTGGTCAATTAAGGCTTGAATAGATTTTGACGGAAAGCCTAATAATCTTCTCTGTAATACACTACTACGAAACAAGGAATTGTTCATGGTCGAAAGAGACAAGGATAATCGGCGAAGTCTCGATAAAACCCCTAATGAGCAGTCAACGGTGAATGGGTCGCTTTCGTTATTAGATGGTGCCAGTGCTCAGATACCCATAATTACACCTGAAATAGCTTCTCTGAGCAAGATAGCATCCGATAAAAAACGACCGCTTGAAGAGCGTTTAGAAAGTTTTGAGATAATTCTCGACTCAGAAGTTGGCGATACAAATCTTACTAGGGGCAGGAACATCGAGAGAGAAATAGGCCTCAGGCAGATATACTTGAAGTTTGAGGGCGGAAACCCAACTGGCACGCAGAAAGACCGCATCGCGTTTGCCCAAGCTTTGGACGCCCTCAGGAGAGGCTACGACGAGATCACGGTGGCTTCATGTGGCAACTACGGTGTAGCAATAGCGCTCGCGGCTTCTCTTGCTGGGCTGAGATGTCTGGTATACATCCCGCAAAGTTACCACACTCACAGAATTAAGGAGATCACGGAGTTCGGTGCTGAAATTATCAGAGTTTCAGGAGACTATGAAGAATCTGTGAACGTGTCTCGCCTGGATGCAGAAAAAGAAGGTTACTACGATGCTAATCCGGGCGGAGCCAACATGAACCTGCAGTTGAAAGCCTACGGAGAAATAGCCTATGAAATCTATGATGAGCTTCGTGACGCTCCAGCCGCTGTAGCAGTTCCAGCATCGAATGGATCTACGTTAGCAGGCATATACCGAGGCTTCGTTAGCCTCTACAACCGAGGAAAAACCTCTCGGATTCCCCGCTTCATTGCAGGTTCCTCCTTCGGAATGAACCCCATAGTTCAAGCTTTCGTCAAGAACACGCCCCGCTGCGTTGATTTGAAACCCGAAAGAATCAGAAACACAGCAATCAACGAGCCCCTGGTTAACTGGCGATCAATAGACGGCGACTACGCCCTCTCCGTTATACGGCAGACCCGGGGGTGGGCCGCTTTCGCCACAGACAAAAGCATGATCGAATACGCTAGGCTAATTCGTGAAAAAGAAGGCTTAAGTGTGCTTCCAGCCTCAACCGCAGGGCTTATAGCGCTTGTTGACCGACATAGAAAAGAGCCGCTCCCAGGCGACCGCTACGTTGTAATCTTAACAGGAAGAAAAGCATGACACCCGCTTCCAAGGAAAAAGCAGTGGTTTATTGCGAACGCGAATATCTTACAGCTAACGGCAAAACTGCCCATGGTTTAGTCCGTCACACTGACAGATACCAGATTGTTGGCGTAGTGGATTCTACTGCTCCAGCCGGGGATGCGGGGGCAATATTGGATGGAAAAAACAGGGGCATTCCAATGTTCTCCTCTCTGGAAGAGGCTTACCGTGAAACGGCGCCAAAGATTTTCATAGTCGGTGCGGTTTCAGAAGGCGGAATTTTGCCCGCGGGATACGGAAAAGCTGTTGACTGGGCTCTATCTTGCGGTCTCGACGTGGTTTCTGGCCTTCACTATTTTCTCTCGGACAACGAAAAGTTCGCCAGCATGGCTGCAAAAAACGGCTGTTCCATCATGGATGTTCGCAAGATTTTCAGAGACTACAAGCGATTCTACACGGGCGAAGTCAACCAAGTCGGCTCAATCAGAATCGCAAGTTTGGGCACTGACTCCGCGATTGGCAAACGAACGACTTCTGTCCTGTTGGTTCAGGAACTTAGGCGGCGCGGGCGCAAGGCAGACATGATTTTCACGGGGCAGACAGGGTGGATGCAGGGTTGGCCCCACGGCGTGGTGCTTGACGCTATGATAAACGATTTCGTTTCAGGCGGTATTGAAGGCGCCATACTAGATTCATGGAAAGATGAACGGCCAGAATTCATAATTATCGAGGGGCAAGGAAGTCTGGTGCATCCATTCTTCCCCGGAGGCTTTGAGATAATGGCGGCTGGACAGATTCACGGTTTCATCCTGCAAGACGCGCCTGGGCGCCCTCACCTTGACGGGTTCTCAGGTTTTCCGATGCCTGACCCTGGCAGAGTAGTAAAAATCGCCAAGCTGCTGTCTCAACGGCCACTCATAGGAATAGGCATAAACCACGAAGGCTTATCCCAAGAGGCAGGCAGAAAAGCCAAAACAAAAATGGAAAAAAGATTCAGTGTGCCCGTGGAAGATCCTGTAGTTGACGGCGTGGCAAAAACGGCTGACGCAATTGAAGAGCTATGCAAAACGTGATTCCATGAACCTTCAGTGTTTCGATTCTATAGCAGTTTCTGAGCCTATCCTGAAGGGAGACGGCGTAGAAACCAAAATTTCATGCATAAACACTGCAGGAGAACAGCGTTTTTTTAATCTTCGTTTCAAATACGAAGAAACCTTGAGTCAAAACCAACTTCCCCTACTAAGGCTAGCCTCGGTTATGCCTTTGCTCAATTACGGGCTTTTCACAAAAGAAATTAGATTGGAGTGGCAAGTTACCGAAGAAGACTTTTCACTTCTAAACGATTTTCTCGACGTTTTCTCCAAAGATATTTTCATCAACAAACTGGTTCGAAAGAAAAACCCGTATGTCCTGCCACAGTTTCTTCCCTCTGCATCGGAGGTGACGGAAGCAAACGCCCGCCCAATGGCAAAAATTGTTGCAGCCAGCCTCGTAGAAGACGTGCCGATTTCGTCCGAATTTAATGAAAACTCGTGTGGTGTGCTTTCAAGCGGCGGCAAAGAAAGCCTCCTCACCTATGCTATGCTCAAAGAGATAGGTGCTGACGTTCACGCCTTGTATGTTAACGAGAGTGGCGGACACTGGCGAACAGCTCTTCCCGCTTACCGACACTTCAAGAAGAACTATCCGAAAACTGCAAGAGCCTGGACCAACGTGGACCGCTTCTACACGTTCATGCTTGATCAAATGAGAATCATCCGGAAAGACCATAGAGAAATCTGGGCGGACACTTATCCGATAAGACTCTGCATTTTTCCAGTCTACGTTTTTCTTCTTCTCCCAATTTTCTCCAAGCGACGGATTGGGAACCTCTTAATTGGAAGCGAATTTGACGATCCACGCATGTCCTCTTACTTTGCGGGAATTCGGCACTTCTTTGGCGTGTACGACCAGACACAAGACTTTGACGTTAGAATGGAACAATGGTTCTCCAAAAGAATGCCTGGAATGCGTCAATGGAGCGCGGTTCGGTCAATATCAGGTATGATTGTGGAGAGGTTATTAACCTGCAGGTACCCTGAGTTAGCGCGGCTTCAACGTTCCTGCCATAGCTGCCGCTTCAACAACGGCGACTTGCTGCCTTGCGGCAAATGCAGTAAATGTCAAGGTGTTCTCCTATTCCTGTTAGCCAACAACGCCGACCCGTCAATTATGGGCTACAGTGAGGCAGACGTTTCGGCACTGCCCGCTCGAATTGCCGAGGGAAACCTCAGACTTGACGAAGACGAAAAAAACTACGCGCTCTTCCTCGCGAAGCTTCTGCCCAACTTGAACCAGGAAACAAGTCATATTGAAACAATTCACCTCAACAAACCAACCAGCGACTTGCAGCTCTTGCCCATGCGCTTCCGAAAGCCTTTACTTGAAATTCTAATGAAATACACGCAGGGCTTCTCAGCATTGAAAGGCGAATCATGGGTAGCTGTGCCCGCGCCTTCCGATTTAACTAAAGCTCCTTAACCATCCTGATTGCGTTGTGGGTTCCATTGTGCTCAAACTTGTAGTAGCCTTCAAGCCTTTCTTTGAATGTGTACCCAGCCTTTCTGTACATGTTCAAAGCGGCTTCGTTTCCTTCAGACACCTCCAGCTGGGACCAACGCATAGCCCTTCGCTTCATGTCTGTCTCCGCCGCTTTCAGAAGCTTTAGCCCGATGCCTCTGTTTTTGAAAGCTGGGTCCACGTCAATTGTCTCGATGTTACAAGTTAAGCTTCCGTGGCGATAAGTGACTATAAGGAAGGCTCTAATTACCCCGTCTTCCTTTTCAACCAAGCAGTCGCTATCTGCATTCAAAATCAGGTGTTCCAGCTGACGCTTTGAATAGGCAACCTTTCCCGGAAAGCATTTCTTTTCTATCTCAACGATAGCGTCGATTTCATCCGCGTTTGCAATGTAGATGCCAGATGGCAGTGTTGACGTCATGTTCTCAGTTTAATAGCGCTTGGGCTTCCTTAAAAAGCTCTCATTAAATTCACCATTAATTGTAATGACTATTTGGGCTTTCGGTTACTTTTCACAAGACGCTAAAGAATTGTTTATAGGCGCGAAATTGTAAGGTTTGTTGGAGCTTGAGCAGAAAAAGTTTCTTTGAACATTTGGGATTAAGATGAAAACGAAAATAGCGCGAGCCGAGGCGTTTCCAGTCGAGTTGCAGTTAAAGGAGCCGTTTGTGATAGCTAATGAGACAACCGAAGTTGCGGACAACATTTTCATACGGCTGGAGACTGAGACGGGCATAGTTGGTTGGGGCTGTTCGACGCCTGATGCGGTGACTTCGGAGACGAAGGATACTGTGCTTAGAGGTTTTGAGGTTGCGAAGAGGTTTGTTGTTGGGTGTGACCCGACGAGAATTAATCTTGTGAATTTTGCTCTGGAAAAGGAGCTTGCAGGAAATTCTTCTCTGCAGGCAGGCGTGAACATGGCGTTGTACGATGTCATCGGTAAAATTGCGGGGATGCCTTTGTTCAGGTTGCTTGGGGGTTACAGAGAGAAAATCGCGACGTCTGTTACGGTCGGATTGAACTCGACAGACTTGATGGTGGTGAAAGCTAAGCAAATAGTTGCTGAGGGCTTCAAATTCATTAAAATCAAGTGCGGAATCGACGTAGAGCAGGATATAGAGAACATTCTTGCTATAAGAGGAGCGGTTGGTTCAGCAGTCAAGTTGAGGCTTGATGCTAATGAGGGTTACTCGGTTGAAGACGCCATCCGGATTGTCAAGACGCTTGAGGAAAAGGGAGCAGACATCGAGATGTTGGAGCAGCCGACAAAAGCAAACTACCTGTATTCTTTGAAGGATGTTACGAGGCAATGCTCGGTTCCGATAATGGCTGATGAGACCGCTTTAACTTTAAGCGACAGCGTCAAGCTGGTGAAGCATGAAATTGCAGACATGATAAACATTAAGCTGATGAAGATTGGGGGCGTAACAAACGCCATCAAAGCTAACGCGCTTGCAGAATTGGCTGACGTTCCTGTTATGGTGGGGTGCATGAACGAATCTATGGCGGCTATGTCTGCTGGTGTCCATTTTGCATGTGCCTTCAGAAACGTTCAGTATGCGGATTTGGATTCAGCGCTGGACTTCACTAATGACGTTGCTAAGGGTGGCGCTAGATATGAGGATGGTTATGTGATTCCTTCGGAAAAACCTGGTTTAGGCGTAGAGGTCCAACTTTGAACCACAATAGTTTCGCCAAGATCCTGAGAGAAGTTCCAGATTACAGCAGATTCTTGAGGGTGAACGAGATCGAGGATATTGCTGGGAATTTCAGGCAACATCCCTCTATCGAAGAAAGAGTAATCGGAAAGACAGCGGAAAACACCCCACTCAAAATGTACATGATGGGTAGCGGAGAGAAAACGGCGCTAATAATAGGTGTGCCTCATAGCGATGAACCTTTGGGTAGTCTGGTAACTGTTTACTTTGTTGATTGGATGTTAAAGCATCCGGAAGTTGATTTCTTCGGATGGCGATGGTTGATAATACCGGTGCTTGAGCAACGTGGGATGCGGATGAATGAGGGATGGTTCGGCAGTTGGGGTTCACTTGTTGAAACGGCAAAATTCTATTTTAGAGAACCAACTGAAAACCAGTATGAATGGACCTTTCCTTTTGAATACAAAAACTACAAATGGGTGCACCCAAGGCCTGAATCTACCGCTGTGAAAGAAATCATCAAGGATGAAAAGCCTGATCTCTTGTGCAATCTGCATCATTGTGGTTTTTACAACACCTACTTTTACTTCAGCAGGGATCTCCCTGAAGCTTATCCGAGATTGAGAAGGCTGTCCGATAATTTGGGGTTGCCTCTTTCAACGTCTAACCCTGATGTTCCCTTCGGAAAAGTATTGACTCCTGGTTTCTATCAGATGTACGGTCTAAGAGATTACATTGATTACTACACTAGGCACGAACCGGAAAATCTTTTAACTATGAGACGGGGTTCAACCAGCGATGAATGGTATCAGGATACGATTGGGGGTTTCAGCTTTAACTGCGAAGTTCCTCTTTTGGAATCATCAGTAAAGAGAGACAACGAAGTCTCAGACCAGAAGCTGCAGGGTCTGCTTGAAAAAAGAAGAGAAAAAAGAGCAGCCACTATAGACTATTGCATAGATGTGTTAACCAAGTTAGAACCTTTTTTCCGTTTTTCTGACCCAGTGCTTTTGGGTTCGGTGCTGAAGCACGTCGCAAGCGCTAAGTTGGAACTGGAATTAGCCGAAGCAAAGAGGCAAGCTATAGAAAACCGCGACGCCACTAACTTTGAAGTATTCGAAAACGACTTAATGGTTGACGTTACCGATTTGTTACTGCTGGGTCAGGTCTGGCGTGTCGCAGAGACAATTCGTGCCAATCAAAGCAAAACTAAAGCGGGAAACATCACAGCAAGAATCGACAGAAAAATCAGGGCTCTTGCCAAGAAGACTAACGGTCAAGGAGGATTCGCGCCAATTCCTCTTCAAAAACTAATTAAAATGCAGTTGGGCAGTATTCTAGTCATTGCAGATGTTTTAACAATGAGGCATAATTAGACCATGTACGCTAATGCTTTTTCGCGTGAGATTTGAACGTGGGTGTGAAGCTGACACCCCGCGCTTTTAGAGACATCCACTGTGAGTTTTTGTTGCAGAAGCGAGGGGTTGATAAGCACAACTACCTCTTTCAGGTTGTTTTAGCCGTTGTTTTTTTTTGGGTTTGGTTTTGTTCTGGTTTGTTGGTTGTGCAGGTTGTCGCTGCATCCTTAGCTGGGTTCTAGGCGTTTTTTGTGCACCGAAATGTATCTTCTTGTAAGGTAATTCACGAAGCCTTCTTCAGTTCTCTGCAGTGCTTTATAGTAGGATTCTCTTTTCTTATATTCGATTATGAGCATGGGATAGCCGTTTTTCCACAAGACGTGATTCAGCAGGAGCCTGCCGATTCTGCCGTTTCCGTCTCCGAAGGGATGGATTTTTTCGAACATGTAATGCGCTCTGGCTGCTAATTCAACGGGGTTCAGCTGTGACGTGTTAACGTAAGTAACCAGTTGTTGCATGAGTTTTTCCACATCATGCCAGTTTGGAGCCAAGTAAGGTCCAATTCTCACCAAGTAGTTCCTGAATTGTCCCGCGATGTCTGGTTTTGTTTCTTTAAAGATTTCTTGGTGCCATTTCAGCAAAAGCTTCTCGGAGATTTTCTCTTTTGTTTCTAGCATTTCTGTGAACACTTTTGCGTGGTTTTCGGTTTCCTTTATTTCCTTGAGAGGCTTGTTTGGAGCGACTTTGTCTTCAAGTATTAGCCTAGCTTCTTCGAGTGTTATGGTGGAGCCTTCTATAGCGTTGGTGTTGTAGGTGAAAGCGATGGCTATCTCCTGAAGCTCTTTTTCTTTTGCAGACTCAGGAATCCTCTTCCATTCCTTCGGAAAGCTGCTTTTGATTTTTTTCAGCTTTTCCATTAAGGGTTTCCGGGCTTCGCGCATGAGTTTGGCTTTGATTTCCTCAATGTCATCAGGAACCTGTTTGCCCAAGTATACTTCTCTGGTAACCACTTTTCCGTTTTTTCTGAATGAATGCTGTAAGTAGAAGTATTCTGTGTTTCTCTTTCTTCTTTTGATTATGCGCATACAACCCTTTACCATTACAACACGGATAAATATTTCGGTTTCATAAGATTTTGTAATTGTAACGGTTGCCCTCACTTTTCAGAAAATACGCTGCGCGGGTTTAAACCCCACACCCCGCGCTTTATTCTTTTTTTCAATTAGTGCTTGTCTGATTCATTGTACCAACAATGCAGTATCTTGGCGGGGCTGTGAACAATCGAGTCTTTCTCTACTTCCTTTTTTTCATCCCCAATCTCAACTATGCCGTTACCCTCAAGAACATAGAAGAAAACATCAACAGGCGTGATGTGTCTTCTTAACGATTCACCGGGCTTCAAAGTCAAAATCATAACTTGCGCGTTTTCATGAGCATAAATTGGTCTTGCATCTACTCCATGAGGATTCTTAGAACTTGCCGTTTCATTGACTTTTGTAATCTCCATAACCTATAACCTCTTTAATTACAAAACTCGAAACCCGATTTAAAAATTGCTGTCTGGTCGATATTTTTGTTAGGATGATTTCTTAGCCTTTTTTTCCTTGAATTCTTTCAGTGTTAGGGGTTTCTTGCGTCCATCAAACACATGATGTAACGCCAAACCAGGACTGTGCAAAAGCATGCGTGGACCAGAATACCGCATTATCACCTTCGCTTTCCCCCTCATCTGAGGCTGATAACAGTGCACCAGACATTTGCCGCATGTAGATTTCTCTTCTTGGAAAGGGCACTTGTCCAAACGCATGAAAGCGTACTCCAAAAACTCGGTGCAGTCAGGACATAAGTTATCGCCTTTGGTGTCATGGTGAGCTTTGCAGTATATGTGAGCCATCTTGTCTATGGTTTTTTTCTCTCTTTTAATTCGCGGATGTTGCTCACTCAAGTCTGATTCTCCCTTTGAGATGTATATCGCCCAAGAAGATAAGGATTGATGTTTTTCCGCAACGCATAAAAACAGAAAATGCGTGACTATTATCTGCTTGTATTAAATAGCAAATGGAGAGGGCTTTTTGGTAAAGGTTTTTGTTGTTTATGACTCGAAGTATGGCAACACGAAACTTGCGGCTGAAAACATTTTGAAAGGGATAAAAGAAGTTGAGGGAATCGAAGCTGCACTTGGTTATGCGAAGGAAGTGGATGTTGGAAAAGTGACTGATTGCAATTTGATATTTTTGGGTGCGCCAAATCACATGGGTAGACCTTCTCAAGCCATGAAGAAATTTGTTGACAGGCTGGCTGAAGTTGAACTGAAGGCGAGAAACGTAGCTGTTTTCGGCACTTATGCAGGAAGAGCAAGAGAGGCTGATAGAGCGGTTAAAAAAATGGAAAAACTGGTGGCTAAGAAACTTCCCAGTTTAAAACTGATTTCTCCGAGTTTATCAGTAAGAGTAAATGGAGTAACCGGTCCTATAGTGGAAGGCGAACTGCCTAAATGTATCGTTTTTGGGAAAAAAATAGTAAGTCAACTTTAAAGAAAATAAAAATCATGGTCTAATGCCCTTGAATGTTTTGAATTATGACTTCTCTTGTTAGAAGGTTACGATTTTGTCGCTCTCTTTAATTATTGTGTATAGATCATTCATTGTGGACAACGGACATGTTTCTGAGCCTTCCGAGTGACGGATTTTCAGGCAAGACCCACAAGCAAATATTTTGCCGCCGTTATCAACGAAAGTCCTCATTTGCTCCGTCACCTTAAACTTATCAGTATCAAGGGACTCAGACTCCACACCTTTCGCCAGCAGGAACACGTTCACTTCGTCTTTCTGGCTTAAAGCGAAGTTTCCAAACCGAAACGCGTTCCACACGGTTTCTGGGTCGTCTGAATAGATTACAATTCCAATATCCATCTTTTCAACATCCTCAAACTAATCTATATATCGCAATTTTTTCTATTTAACTTCTAATTAACGCTCACCATTGTTCACTTTCACGTATTTTCTTGTAATACGCGGGCAAACGCACGTTTAATAAATTAGTATCCGCTTTTCAGTCAAGGGTGGAACGTTTAGGAGGCGGGTTGTTGAAGTCAAAGGAAGTTGAGAAGTTCAGGTACGACAAAACCGTCTATATAGTTGCAGTGGGAAAGTGTGGTACGTGTTACTACTGCGTGAACGCTTGCCCGGAGAACGCCATAAGAGAATGGAATCCGCCCACTGTCAACAACTCGTTATGCACAAGATGTATGAAATGCGTGGAAGCTTGCCCACGAGACGTAATGAAAATAATACGTTAAACGTGAAAAGCCTGTGCGCTGATTGAAAAGGATGATGGAATTGCAGGAAAAATTTAAAAGCCAATCGCGTGAGATATTAAGCCATGGCTATAGTTGTGGCGGAGAACCTTTCTAAAAGCTACGGCAGCGTCAAGGCAGTTAACGGTCTAAACCTGACGTTAAACGAAGGCACCATAACTGGGCTCATCGGTCCCAACGGCGCGGGAAAAACCACAACCATAAAAATGATTTTAGGCTTGCTCAAACCCGACAGCGGAAAAGTGGAGGTTTTCGGCCAGAACCCGTGGGACAACCCAGACATCCGCCCCTTGATAGGCGTTGTTCATGAAAAAGCGTTCTTTCCGTCCCACCAAAAAGCTCAGGATTACTTGGAGCGGGCCTGCAGGATTTTCGGTGTTCTCGAATCCAGGGCGTTGGAAGTTCTGAATCTGGTTGACCTACAGGACGCCCGCAACCGCTCCATCAACGCTCTCTCCGCGGGTATGCTGCAAAAGTTCTCCATAGCTCACGCCTTAATTCACAGTCCCCGCTTGGTCATCGCCGATGAAATGACGGCGAACCTTGACCCTCAAGCACGAAGCTCCCTGTTTGAGGTCGTTCTGCGCCTCCACAAAGAAGAAGGAACCACTTTTCTCATGTCCTCTCACATACTTCCCGAGTTGAGCCGCGTCTGCGACTCCGTAGCCATCGTCAACCAAGGAACAGTGTGGGCGGCGGGAAAACTAAGCGATCTTTACGAAAAATATGCTACGGGCATCGTGAGAATTTCAACTGATGAACCTGAAAAACTCGCGGCTGAAGTGAAGAGGCTCGCGTACGTGAAAAAAGTGGAAACCGACATTCGAGGCATCAGCGTTCAAGTCCAAACAAACAAAGAGGAAAGCCTTTATGAAGACGCTTCGAAGATGGCGAGAAAAATCAAGGCGAAAATCACTGGAATCGAAACGGGCAGCGCCTCCATCGACGAACTTTACAAGCGAGTAGTAGGCATCAAGAAGGAAAGGACGGGTTAAAATGGGAAAAAGTAAAGGCAGACCATTTATGGAAGTTTTGGCTTCCGCTCTCCACGAAGACTACAGGTTTCCAATTCTGGAGCTCTTCGCGTTTCTCTATGTTCTGGGCACATTTGCGCTGTCAAGTGCTGGGACTTTCGCCTATTCTCAAACATCTTTAACAGACGAAGCGGTGGCGTATCAGTTTACTACGTCGATTCTCAGCGTGCCGCTGCTAATATTCGTCATACTGATCTTCAAGAACATCGCCTACGGGTTGGGAAGTGACTTGGAAAAAGGAATAATTCAAACCTACTTTTCTTATCCTCTTAAGAGACGAAGCATTCTTACCGCCAAGCTCTTGTCTGCTCTCGGCGTGTCTATCGTTCTTTTTCTGGTTTTTCAGATTTCAGCCCTGTACATTGTGGCTCCTGACATCGTGTTACCCCAATTAGGCACGGTACTTCTAACGTACGTGGCAAATTTCAGTTACCCCCTGCTCATCGCAGGCATACTGCTGCTGTTGACGTTTGTCATCCGAAGAGGCGGCATAACTCTTGTTGTGGGAATTTTCCTGTACTTAGCCTTGTCTATCGCGTCCGGTATAGTATCGTTTTTTGCCTACGCCACCGAGTCCACTCTGATTCTTCAAGTCTTTTCCTTTTTATCCCCTGGAACTGTCTTGGGCGCGTACTACTCATCGGCACTAAATCCGTTGACGGCGTTTTGGCAACCAACGCTTTCGCAGGTAGTACTTTCCATGGTAGGCAGCTACGCGATTGTGGCGGTTGTCTTTTTCATCGGTTACTACTACTTCAGCAGGAGACTTAATCTTTGAAACTCTGGAAGGTTCTCCTCGGTCGGACGGGCACAGTTTTGGTGGCGGCTGGCTTAGCCCTGTTGCTCGTTTCGCTGATTCCCCCCGCCAGAACGACAAGTTTCTCAAGCGCAGACCAAGTTCCTCCTGAAACGTTTCAGTCGTTAGGGTCCACTGTAACCCCGTTTGCCGACTCGAATATAACATCTTATGCACGATTTTTTTCCGTCCTAACGCCCCAGCAAGAGTTGAAAGTGGACTGCTCATCCAACGGGACGGTAGACGTTTACTTGCTTAAAATAAACCTAGAGAGTTTGATGACTACCTTGGGAAACGAGCACAGCGTGGCTTCACTGGAGACGTTTTTGCAGTCGAATCCTGACGTGATTGGCTGGCAAGGCGAAATTCTTGACGGCACCTTAGACTACATCCCAACACAGGTCGTAAACGTCACCTTGCTTTTTTCCAACCCAAGCCAGAACACTGTTTCAGTAGCGTACGACGGCAGCGTTTTTAGTCTTATAGCTCCTACGGGGAAGGTTCAGACTCTGGGGATTTTTGCCATTCCAATTGGGGTCGTTTTGACTTTGCCTGGGCTCCAAAACTTCATGAAATCAAGGAAAACGTCTAGTCCACAATAGCGCTTCAAGTCAAAATCATTCAACAAATGAAGCATAGGAATCACTTAGAAATGGACATGCCTTTGACCTTTGAAGCGCGGGTTTCGTGCCTAAAAGTTTAAGAGCTACATTTATGATAAATCTCGTCAGGTGCATAGAACATGCCAACACACGGCTCACTATCCAAAGCAGGGAAAGTCAGGTCGCAAACTCCGAAAATCGAGGCGAAAGAAAGAATCAAACCTAACCCGAAAGCCAGAAGCAGACGAAACTACAAAAAACGCATCGTTCTGCAGAGAAAAACAGGCCAGAACTGGCTTTAGCTGCTTGATCACTTCGTTTAAACAACAAAATTTTATCCTGCGCCAGCGTAGTTTATTTATCACCCAGCTAAAACCTTAAACGGTATCCTAACCTTGAACACGGACAACGCGGCACGCGACGTAATAAAAGCCCTACTTCTTCAGCCCCATCCCACTCGCAACGACGTAAACCGCGTCAAAACCCAAGTCGCAGCTAAATATCAACTGGCAAGAATCCTGTCAAACGCCGAAATAATAGCCGCGTTGACACTAAACGAAAAACCCAAGCTTCTGCCCGTTCTGCTGAGAAAAACCACCCGAACCATCTCCGGCGTCACCGTAATAGCCGCCATGACACAACCGCTGCCCTGCCCGCAACCCGAACCCTGTGCCTACTGCCCAGGAGGACCCCGACAAGGCGTACCGCAAAGCTACACAGGTCACGAGCCAGCTGCCATGCGGGGAAGCCAAAACAATTACGACCCGTACTTGCAGGTGCGAAGCCGCATCAGCCAGCTCACAGCCATCGGACACCGCGTGGATAAAGTTGAGCTTATTGTCATGGGCGGAACCTTCCCAGCCACGCCCGCTGAATACCAAGCACGTTTCATCCAACGCTGCTTAGAAGCCCTAACAGGCAAAGAATCCGCAGATTTTGAAGAGGCAAAACGGCAGGCGGAAACAAGCAGAATCCGCAACGTGGGCATAACCGTTGAAACCCGCCCCGACTGGTGCAAACAACCGCACGTTGACGCCATGCTGGACATGGGTGTGACCCGCGTGGAAATCGGCGTCCAAAACCCCGACGACCAGCTTTACCGCGTGGCGGGCAGAACTCACACCGTCGCAGACGTCATAGAAGCCACGCGCGTTGTTAAGGACGCTGGCTTAAAAATCGTTTATCACCTTATGCCGGGTATGCCAGGTTCAAACCCAGCTAGGGATTTGGCGGCTTTCAAGCGTGTTTTCACAGATCCAGCTTTTAAGCCTGATATGATAAAAATTTACCCTTGCCTAGTCATAGCCGGCACGAAAGCGTATGACTGGTACCAAGAAGGCACCTACGAGCCCTACACAACCGAGGAAGCCGTTGAGCTGATTGCGGAAGTCAAGAAAACGCTTCCGCCATGGGTACGAGTGATGCGCGTGCAACGGGACATTCCAGCAGGATTGATTGTTGCAGGCGTGAACAAAAGCAACCTGCGCCAGCTTGTCCATCGGAAACTAGCTGAACACGGTGACAGATGCGCTTGCATCCGCTGCAGGGAAGTCGGTCACCGTTTGGCTGTGGACAACGTAACGCCTGATTTAGACCAAATCCAAATCTTAACAAGCAGCTACCAAGCGTCTGAAGGAACCGAAGTTTTCATTTCAGCCGAAGACCCCAAGAACAACGTGTTAATCGGCTACTTGCGCCTACGCGTTCCCTCAGCGAAAGCCCACAGGCCCGAAGTGAAAGCGGTGCCTTCCGCCATCGTGCGGGAACTCCACGTTTACGGTCCTTTGGTGCCTGTGGGCAAACACTCTGCACGAGCGTGGCAACACAAAGGCTACGGAGCAATCCTGCTGAGCGAAGCGGAGCGCGTGGCACGTGAGGATTACGATTTAAAGAAGCTTTTAGTTATAAGCGCATTAGGCACGAAGCAGTATTACATGCGCTTCGGCTACACCCGTGACGGCGTGTACGTTTCAAAAATGTTGCATTGAGTTTACGTAGGGACGTTGAAAAAATAAATTGATACTTTTTTGTGCTTTGCGGGAACTCTAAGTTATTAGTAGAGTGGCGTTCGTGATAGTGCTCAGAAGCGCTACCCCCTCCCTTTTAAATAAGTATTTTCTGCTTTTTAAGCGGCTGAAAAAAATTCTTGTGCGATAAAGTTAAAGCCGTAAACTGTCTTCTTTCCAATGAAGCGTTGGAGAACTGGAAATGAGTGAAGAGGCTGAAAGTTCAGGTTACAAGGGCAAAGCGTTAAGCGCCCTCCAAAAAGCAGAATGCCAAATCGGCGACATCATACGCGTCACCAGCAAAGAAAAAACCTATGAGGGCATTCTTATTCCCCGCTCAGAAACAGGCGACAGCGAACACGTCGTGGTCAAGTTAAAAAGCGGCTACAACGTCGGCGTGCACATAACGCCAACCGTTAAAATCGAGAAAGTAGGCAAAGGCACAAAACCCTCGTTCGCTTCACCGCCTCTTCCAAAGCAGAAACCTGACCTGCCAAAAGCTGTCATCCTCAGCACCGGCGGAACAATCGCCAGCCGCGTGGACTACCGCACAGGAGCCGTGCGCTCCGCGCTTTCGGCAAGCGACCTTTTCGGCGTGGTTCCAGAACTCTCAGACATTGCCCGCGTGAAAACGGAAATCGTGTTCAGCATTTACAGCGAAAACCTCACACAACAGCACTGGAGCCAGCTGGCTCAAAAGGTCGCCGAACACATGAAGCAAGGCGCAGACGGCGTGGTGATAGCTCACGGCACAGACACAATGGCTTACACGGCTGCCGCATTGAGCTTCGCGCTGCAAAACCTCCCCGTCCCAGTGATTCTTGTTGGTGCGCAGCGCTCTTCTGACCGCCCAAGCTCTGACGCCGCCACGAACCTTATCGCAGCGGTTCAAGCAGCCACGCGTGGACCGTTTGCGGAAGTCGGCTTAGCCATGCACGAAACGCTTTCCGACACCGCAATTGTAGTTAACAGGGGCACCAAAGTTAGGAAGTGCCACACCAGCCGTAGAAACACGTTCAAGCCAGTGAATGCCACGCCCATCGCCCGAGTAGAAAACAACGAAGTAACCATGCTGACCGATAACTATCAGAAGCGTGATGCCGCAAAAAAGCTTGTTTTGAAACCTGCGTTCAGCGAAGCTGTTGCGCTGGTGAAGTTTCATCCCGGGCTCGACCCTGCGGTCATTGATTGGCATGTGCAAAGAGGCTTCAAGGGTATACTTCTGGAAGGCAGCGGCTTAGGACACGTAAGCAAGTACTGCTTTGACCCAATTCGCAAAGCCGTTAAACAGGGCGTGGTGGTTGCCTTGGCGTCCCAGTGCATTTGGGGACGCGTGAACATGAACGTGTACGATACCGGACGTGACCTGCTGAATTTAGGCGTGACTCCTTTAGATGACATGTTTCCCGAAACTGGCTTGGTTAAGCTCATGTGGGTTCTTGGCCAAACAAGCGACCCCCAAGAAGCAAAGAAACTGTTGAAGACTAACCTTGCAGGCGAGTTTTCGCCGCGAACTCTACTTCAAGAAATCGGCGTTGAGGGAGGAGAAGCCGCTGGAAATTGACTACACCAAGGTCGGCTTAAAAGTCGGCTTGGAAATCCACCAGCAGCTCAAAACCAAAACGAAGCTGTTCTGTGGTTGTCCACCTCAACTGTTTAAGGATGAACCTGAAATTACTTTTCTTCGCAGGCTCAGACCCACCCAAAGCGAACTAGGCCAAGTTGACCCTGCGGCTTTTTTTGAGTTCCAGAAAGGAATAAAGATTCGGTACGAAGCGAATATGGCTACCTCTTGTCTTGTGGAGATGGATGAGGAGCCTCCACACCCTTTGAACATGGAAGCCGTGAAAATCGTTTTGACCGCGGCGTTAATGATGAATATGCAGCCTATTGATGAAGTGCATGTCATGCGCAAAACCGTTATCGACGGCTCAAACACCACGGGTTTCCAGCGAACCTGCATCATCGCCTCCGACGGGTGGATTAAGGTCGGAGAAAAAGTCATTCCCATGCAGGCAGCCAGCCTAGAGGAAGATGCGGCACGCAAAACAGGAACCCAAGACAACGGCAAAACAATCTGCTACCGCATCGACCGCTTAGGAATACCACTCATCGAAGTTGCGACTGCACCAGTGATTTATTCGCCGATGGAAGCGCAGGAAGTCGCCTTCGCTATTGGCAGAATCCTACGTGACACAGGCAACGTTATGCGAGGTTTAGGCACGATACGGCAGGACTTGAATGTGTCTTTGCCAAACGGCGCTTTAATTGAGATTAAAGGTGTTCAGGAGCTTTATTTGATTTCCAAGGTTGTTGAGTATGAAGTTCAGCGCCAGCTTGGGCTTATCCAAGTTAAGGAGGAACTGCGGAACCGAGAAGTCAAAGCTGAAGCGCTTAAAGAGGAGTTCATTGATGTTTCAGAGGTTTTCAGGCAGACCAAATGCAAAGTCATCCGCAAAACACTCGACAAAAAACAGAAAGTCATGGCCGTTAAACTTGCGGGATTTGCTGGTCTTTTAAAGCGTGAACTTATGCCTGATTTCCGTGTTGGAACAGAACTTTCTGACCGCGCGAAGTTCTGGGGCAGAGTCGGCGGAATATTCCACACCGACGAAATGCCAGCTTACGGCATAACCTCTGAAGAAATTGAAGCGCTACGAAAAGCTGCTGGCGCCGACGAAAATGACGCGGTTGTTTTCGTGGCTGACACGGCAGAGAATGTTTTGGATGCGCTAAGAGCGGTTGTGGAACGTGCTCGAGAAGCCTTGGCGGGTGTTCCAGCCGAGACTCGAACCGCCAAAGGCGATGGGACAACGCGTTACATGCGGCCTAGACCTGGCGCCGCGCGAATGTATCCTGAAACGGACATTCCGCCCTCATTGATAACAAGTACTTTCGTGGAAAAGATTCGCTCAAACCTGCCTGAACCTGCAGAGAAGAAGCTTGAGCGCTTGAAGAAGGCGTATCATCTGAACGACAAGTTAGCTAAACAAGTTATTGATTCGGAATACGGCGAGTTGTTTGAGTCTGTTGTGAAGAAAAGCAGTGTTGCAGCCACAACAGTTGCGGTGTTTCTGACTGAGACTTTGACATCGTTGCGACGTGATGGTGTCTCAGTAGAGAATGTTTCAGATGATCAAATTATGGATGTTTTTAGGGGTATAGGCTCTGGAGAGATTACGAAGGAGGCTGTATCCGACGTTTTTGTTTGGCTTTCCGAAAATGAAGGAAAAAGCTTTCAAGATGCAATTAGCGCTCTCGAGCTGAAGATGTTTTCAAAAGCAGAGTTGACAGCGATTGTTGACAGGGTGATTTCAGCGAAGAGGCAAGTGGCTAATGAGGGTGGGAAGAAGGCTTTCGGAATGCTCATGGGACTTGTGATGAAAGAAGTTAGAGGAAAGGCTGACCCAAAAGTTGTTAGCGAGCTTTTGAGAAAGCGGATGAAGTAGCGGCTCTGGGCTTCTTGTAGTCTTGAACCACCATCATTTTTTCTTGAAGCGCTATGCTTTCACCGCAGTAAGGACAAAGTTTGAAGTCTGGGCGCAACAGTTTCCCGCAGGAGGGGCAAACGATTGTGAAGAGCATTTTTTCCTCGAATATCCGCATTTGCTTTTTCAGGCTACCTACTTCGATTCTTGTTTTCTCGATTGTTTCCCTTATTGGCTGTATGTCTTTGACTTCGGCACGCATGTTGCGCATTAGGTCTTTGACCTGGGCAAGGATTTCGCTGTCTGACTCGATTGTTTCGTACATCAAGTCTAGGACTTCGCTTTTGCTTTCCAGGATTTGGGCTTCTGTTGAGGTTTGAGTTTTTGCGTCTGAAAGGATTTTATTCAGGAATTCTTCCACGGGGTTATCGACTGCTATAAGGCAAGTTACTGCCCATAGTGCGATGGTTATGGCGGCTGATGCGTAGAGGTAGATGTTTAGTGGTATTTGTTGGAGTTGTTGGTTTATGATGGGGTAGAGTTGAAGAATATGTGTTGGGCTGTTAAGAAGTATGGCTGCTGCCGCGTCGATTAGGTGTATGAGGGAGATGAAGGTGAGGGTGGTGAAGAGCCAGATTGCTATTCCTTTTTTTCTCAAGCTGTGGTCTCCTGTTTTGCAGCGGATTAACTTGAGTATTGCGTCTTACTATATAATAGTATATTCCGATTAAGAAATATTTCAAAAGACACAAATCCTAAAAAGCACAACATACGTGTATATCGTGGGATAACATTGCCAAACACAACAGCCAAAAAGAAAGAGGTTGAAGAAAAACCTGAAAACTTTGCGTTCCGAGTCAAAATCGGCGAATACGAAGTCGAAATACACGGAACCCATGAAGAAGTAACAAAAACCCTCAAAGACCTACCCGACATAGTCACCAACGTACACAAAGCCTTCGAAAACGTAAAACCCAAAACCGTCGCGACGCTAACCGTGAAAACGGAACCACCCATCAAAGTGAAAGCAACATCTAAAACGCCTGCACAAACATACCCAAAAATAAAGTCAGCAGCCAATTGCGAAGACGCCGTCCTCAGACTGTTAGAAACCGACTGGGGCAAATGGCGACCGAGAACCATGGAAGAACTGAAGGATGCCATGAACGCAAACAAGATGAAGTACACTAAGCGCACTTTAACGGGAACGCTCAACGCGCTTGCCAACAAGGGACTGGTCAGGCGCTGGAACACCACCACAGGGTTCGTTTACATACTTGCTGATGAAAAGCCCGCAGGCTCGGGAGATGAATAATCTTGAAGCGAATCGAAGCACGAATAAAGACTCCCTTCGGCGAAGTCGTCATTGAAGGAGAAACGCCCAAAGAAATTCTTGCCATGCTAGAAACCATGCCTGAGAATTTTGTTGAGAAACTTTCAGACTTCGTTTCTAACAAGCTGATGCCTTCAGGCGCACAGTTAAAAGGTATCATCGAGTTAACAACCGAAGGCCCTGTAGTCGTAACGCGTGAGAAACTCACCCATTATGAGGCAGTGGGTTTAGTCCTGTACGCCTCCGAGGAAAGAACTAACACGGCTGCACAAATAACCAGGCTTTTGGAGTCCAGCGGAATAAAAAGCATGGTTCCAGCCCGATTGAACGAGATGACAAAACGAGGGCAAGTGTTTAAGCCTGACCCGAACAAGCCAGATTTTAAGCTGACGATTCAAGGCGAAAAATGGATTGAAGAAGAGGTCATATCGAAGCTCAGAGGCAAAATGAGTTGACCGAAAAACCGGCAAAAATCGAAGTCCACATAAAATACAAAGAGTTAGACGAAACTTTTTCTGCACCCCCCGAAGAAACCTGGATTTTGCTGAGCAAATTCTTCAATGAGTTTCTGCCTTCTTTTGCAATCGTGAATAAGCTTCGGCTCAGCGTTGACACGCAAAAGCTCGCCAAAGACTGCGAAGGCTTAATAGCATTCTCGGAGGAAGGACCAAACTTGGTTGTATCTAAGAGCAAGTTAACGGATAACGAGACTTTGTCGCTTTGGCTTCTGGCAAGTTATCTAGGGTACAAGCTGGGCATAATGGACGGTGATGCGCTCTCAAAGGAGGAGCTGCAGGCTAAACTGGGGAAAAGCGGAAAAATAACCAGCACGCGTTTAGGTGAACTCATAAAAAAGGATTTGGTGATGAAGACGGCTGACGAGAAGTTCAGGATCACAACGTATGGCGTTGTTCAGATGCAAAAGGAAGTTTTGCCGAAAATAAAAGCGAAAACAAGCGTCTGAACCGCCGCTTGCGGTTTTCTCTGGAAAAGCATATTACCTTGTTGTGGTACTGTTTATTTTGAGGAGATTATTGTGGACGCAACTTTGGCAGTTATTTTTACGGTTCTAGGCATTTTTGAGTCCATACCCCAATTTGACATAATTGCGCTTGTAGTCCTCGTCATAATTGGAATAGTAATCATATTGCTTATTCGTTTGCTAATAATGCTCATCCCCGCGGTGCTTCTCGCAATCGTGGTGTGGTTCTTCACGGGCAGCCTGTTCTGGGCTGGAATAACATTCCTTGTCGTTGCTGCCTTGTCATTGCTGAAGAAACTATGATAAGCAAATATACGCTAAACGCACGGGTTTACTCTGCATTTCAGATTTAACACTGGAAAGCAGAGCGTGCATGCGGTAAATTCGCATTTTAGCGTTATGTTGAAGAAGCAAAAAACTATTTAGCTTGAAACAATCTAACCTACTTTTGATTAGATTGGTGAAATTGTATGGGCGATCTTGGTGATTGTCCAAAGTGTGGAAATCATGAAAAAAGAGATGTGCTGAGTATTTTCCGAGAGATGTGGCGGAAAGCGGATTCGCCTTTGCATCGGATATATTCTTCTTGGGAAGAGCTGGAGCAGCACGTTGAAATCGCGGCTGAAGACAGTGGTGAGGAAGAAAAATTCGCGGTTCATCCCTGCCCTAACTGTGGAGTGAAGCAGAAGATAACTGAGCCGTTGGAAGGGTTCTTCCCGTACCAGAACTGCAAGGCGTGTGAGCAGGCTTACTATGTTAACAAGGACTTAACGGTGAGAGAGCTAACTGAAGACGAAAAGCGGGAGATTCCTAAATCGTGGATTCAAATTGTTGACGGTTTGAGTAAGAAGAAGTGTGCAGTAGTTTTCAGGTTGGAGTAGGCTTTCTTGAGCTGAAGCTGCTGGAGCTAAGTGCTGGCGTTTAAGTCGGGAGCGAGTTTAAGGTTGGAGTTTAATGGCTGTTTTTTCCTGTTTCGGTACAAAAACTTTTATCCTAAAACCTGCCATCAACAGCAGAAGGTGTTCAAGTTTGAGTTGTGAATACTGCGGCAAACCGATAAAGGATCATGAGGAGTTTGTTTTGGTTGGTGAGTATCCCACGCGGGGGCAAATGTGGAAATGGTCTGAGGGCAGTTATTACGTTAAGCCTGAAAACTTTGGGAAGGTATATCATAAAGACTGTTTCATTTTATCGTTGAATAAAGATAAAGCTGAGCCATAAGCAAACTGTTTCGCTGCGTTGAATTCTCTTTTTGTGATGTAGAACTAAGTTTGTTACGCGTTATTCTGAAGCGCCATAAACTTGGGCGTTTTTGGAAGTTTTTGGTCATAGCCAACCTGCGCGCGTCGTAGTTATTGCAGGTAGCGCAATAGTCATGTTCAGGAGAAAGAAAAATTGAAAAACAGCATAAAGCAAACTTAGCTTCAGTTTTAAAGCTCCACAGAAACAATTTTAGAAAACATCTGATTCAGTTCGCTCTTAAGTTTGAGGTAAGTTTCAAGCAGTTCTTTGCCTGTCTGCGTTAACTCGGCTCCTCCGCCACCGATCTTTCCGCCTCTATGGCTAACCACGATTGGTTTTCCCAACTTCTCTTCTATTTCCTTGATTATACCCCACGCATGCCGATATGACATGTTCAAGTTCTCTGAGATTGCCTTCAAGGTGCCTTTCTCCTGAATGCCGTGTAACAACTCAAAGGAGCCCTGTCCAAACACGTAGCCATCCTCTGTTTCCAGCCAGAGCTTGAAATAAGGTTTAACCTTAACCAAAACGCAAAACCTCTGCAACTCTTTATTCACTATTCCGCTTATAACCATATATTACCTTCCATAGTGTGCCCTCTGGGTTTCGACTCTGTTTTTGTTTAGTCCATGCTCCGTGCAACTAAAGCAAAGGTGTTTTTATGTGAATATCTGCGATTCTGACACAAAAACGCGAATCATAAAAATCTGAAGACATGAGAAGGACGCTAAAAGATGAAATATGGCTTGTTTTCAAGATTGAAGGGAGAACAGGGTTGGTGCAGAGGGTGGGATTTGAACTCACGAACCTCTACGGGATAGGTGCCTATGGAGAATAAGCTTCAGGAAGGTGTTTTATCCTGTTTTGTATCTCAAAATAGCCGCAAACCCGCTCAGCGTTTTCAGTTGATTCTTTTCTTTTGAAGGCGTCGAAATCACTTCAACCGCTGAATTAGTTTTAGACGCCATGTCTTCTAAAACATCCACAATATCTTTCTGGTGTATTTCATATGTGACTGCACCGCATTTTTCACAGGGTGTCCTCGCCATTTCGTTTATAACCTGAGACCCCAATTTGGCAATGTGCTTTACTGCGTGCCCACATTTTTTGCACACCGCAATAGACTCGACTACATCTGTGTTGTCGGCTACTAATGCAACCTGCACCTCCCCTTTACTTAAAGCCCCAAGCACAGCATCTAAACCATACGTTGCCAAACCATTCGGTTTAGCCAATTCAGCGGATAGGCGTTGGATTATTTTTCTTTCTTCAGGTCCGCACATGTTATTGAGCAGTTCGGAGGATTTGTCAAAAATCTCTTTTAATGCCTCCTTACCTGCTGATTGGGTATCTACGATGTTTAGAAGCATATTGTCCAGTTCGTAATGGAGGTATTCGCCCTTTAAGAAATCGTTTTTAGTTTGCCCTGGTCCGCCCGCTATCAAGACGTTAACATGATTTGTGAGAAATACTTCGGCTGCGTGCTCTGCGATTCGATGAAAGAAATTTGTAAGTTCCATATCGCGCTCTCTTTCATATCGTCTCTGGCTTTGTCCGCCTTTTCCCGTTTTTCCAGGAACCCCAGAGGATATGCTTTTGATTAAGTCTATGCGTTCACCTTTGAGAAGACCAAACCATGCCTCTTTAGCGTCTAAGGCGATGATGCCAACGATTTTTTGGTCTCTTAGCATTTCCCGCAGCGGCTCTAACTGGAAATGGTCATCTATGGCAAAAAGATAAGCAGTGATTGGTTCGGGCGGGATTAACTCTTTAACACTTAAAACTTCCCGTTCAGCGCCATCGTCAACGTAGTTTCCCGCAAAAAGCGCCAGCCCATTCTCCGAAATTTCCCTATGCTCCCTTAGCCGTTGCGTTATGCTTTTTACTGTTTCTTGAAGACGTTCTTTTGCCCGCTCAGATTCAAAGACTTCACAGTCAGGCTGCTTTTTTAGCGCGGCGATTATTTGCTCCACATTCGGCTGCGCTGGTATATAAAGCGAGACAAAATCTTTTGCTTTGCTTTCTTTTTCGGAGAGGTACGCTATCTGTTTTCGGAGTTTGTGCATCTTTACCGAGTTAGTGGATGCTACTTGACATGAGTAGAAATGAGTGTTTTCAGCTACCATATACATCACCAAATTTTTGTTGATTGGTGCAGGGGGTGGGATTCGAACCCACGAACCTCTGCAGGATAGGCTCCTGAAGCATCCGCGTCCCTTTTTAAGGGGGACTCTACGCCTTTGACCTGGCTCGGCGACCCCTGCACTGAAACACCTGTTGTATTCATTGAAAATAGCTTTTACTGAATAAATAGGTTGTCGCTGGCTGGGTGAAAGGGCTTTTCAGATTTTTGTTTTCCTTGACAAGAGGATCACGGAATTGAAGCACAGGCGGGAATTATCATATTTGCCGCCTATTTGGATCCTAATAGAGATTCTATGCAGAAACCTATAGGGGGTCTATCAGCAGCGCGTTCTTGCAAAAAAACGAGGGGGTAGGTCCGTATTGACGCGGAAACCAACCAATAGCACGCAGAAAACGTTCGTTGGTTTTCCATGTAGTTCAGTATATATAGAGGGGGTATAGACTGTTCCACGCATAACAGTAGCGCCGCATTCGCTGTTTTCTACCGAGGATGCGTGTTTTTTTTGGGAACAGATATAAGGTTGACAATGCTCGTATCTAGTTGATAGCATGGACAAATCAAAGCGTTTTAAGAACATATTTATCGCGGCAGCCGTGTTGCTGCTCATCGCACTCATTTTCGCTGGCATTTACTGGCAATCCACGCCACGAATGCTGTATCCAGCGGAAATCCGCGAATACCAAGGCGAAAACCTTTCCTCGATAAGCGACTTCGAAGAGAACTCCATCAAAGGACCGCAGCACATCAACGAAAGCACGTACAGCCTGACAATAACTGTACTGGTGAATAAAACAGTGGAGTTTTCTTACAACGATGTAATTAACGGGTTCCAGAAATACCAGAAAGTCATAACGCTCCACTGCGTAGAAGGATGGTCTGTGAAAATTCTCTGGGAAGGATTTTTGCTGAAGGACCTGTTAAACGAAGCGGGAATCACCCCTGAAGCCGTAAACGTGATTTTTTACGCTTACGACGGTTACTCAACGTCCCTTCCGCTGAACTACATCCTGGAAAAAAACATACTCGTAGCATACAAGATGAACGGGTTAACGCTTCCGCCTGAAAGAGGATTCCCATTTGAGCTTGTGGCTGAGAGCAAATACGGCTACAAATGGATAAAATGGATAACAGCGATTGAACTTTCCGACAACACGAACTATACAGGCTACTGGGAAAGCAGAGGCTTCTCAAACGACGCTAACGTACCATAAAAACCGCGAAAACTAAGACAAATGCCGACGGCAAGTTCAGAAAACTTAAAAGCAAGAGTGTCACACTTTACTAAAGCAGTATAAAATAATCAACATGTAATCACATGCATCGCGAAAACATACTCGCGTCATGCGGTTAACCCTAACTAAATAACTTGCAACCTTGGAGGTGCATACTTACGGGACCATCCCAAACATTCACCATAAAGTATGTTATAGAAGCAAAGTTTGAAATAGAAGGCGTAGTAGAAAAACCAGATGTCATAGGAGCAGTTTTCGGGCAAACAGAAGGACTTTTCGGACCCGAGCTCGACCTCAGAGAACTCCAGAAAACGGGACGCATAGGCAGAATAGAAATCGATTTACACTCAAAAAACGACCAAACAACAGGCGCAATAACAATCCCAACCAGCCTAGACCGCGTAAGTACAGCGCTAATCGCCGCAAGCGTCGAAAGCATAAACCGTGTCGGACCCTGCTCAGCCAAAGTTTTTCTAGAAAAAATAGAAGACATAAGAGAAGCCAGACGAAAAATCATCATAGACCGCGCCAAAGAAATCCTACACAAATGGAACATCGAATCCATGCCCAACGTAGACGAAGTCTACAAGCAAATCTCTAACACCGTAAAACTCGGCAAAGTCGAAAAATACGGACCAGACGAACTACCTGCAGGCCCAGAACTTGAAAGCTCCAAAAAAATAATAGTTGTAGAAGGACGAGCAGACATCATAAACCTAATGCGATGCGGAATTCTAAACACAGTAGCCCTTGAAGGCGCAAAAGTTCCAGAATCAATAAAGAAACTCACCAAAGAAAAAGAAGCCACAGCGCTTTTGGATGGCGACCGCGGAGGCGATTTAATTCTTAAAGAACTCTTACAGGTCACAAGCATCCGCTATGTCGGCCGTGCCCCAAGAGGGAAAGAGATTGAAGAGTGCAACTGCAAGGAAATAACTGACGCGTTAGACGCTAGAGTACCAGTCAACAAGCCATACAAGCCTAAGCGGGAAAAACCGAAAGTTGAGGTTCCAACCGAAATCAGCAAGGCAGCAGAAACGTTACAGGGCACACTTGAAGCGATTCTTCTCGACGAGAAGCTTAAGCAGATAGAACGGCTGCCGGTGAGCCAGTTGGCTGAAAAACTTCAACAAGTAAAAGACGTCGACACAGTAATATTCGATGGCATAATCACGCAGCGAATAGTGGACGTGGCTGGCGAAAAAAACATCAAACGAATAGTGGCATCACGAGTCTCAGAAGCCGTTAAGCCAGCGCTAAACGTTGAACTCATAACCTTCAAAGACGCGGTAGAAAGCTAATTACCCATGAAATCCAGCAGGCTTTTTGATCCCTGCTCTTTTTCAGTCACCTTAAGCAATTCTTCTTCGGTCACGCCAAAAAACTGCAACACACGAGCGGCTGCAGGCACAACCTGCTTAGTCACATAATAGTTAACATCCACCTCGGCGTACGCAGCAAAAAGGTAGGGCTTAACTCTTTGGTATAATCTACCTTCGCCAACCAAGATAACATAACCCACTTTATCACCAACGGTTAAGCGCCAACCCTTATCCCTCAGCATTCTTGCTGCTTCAACATGCGAAGCCTTTACAGCGTACTTTTCCACAGGTTTCGTCAATGTTTTCCAGATTATGAGGTCACGAAACGGCACTTTTCGCTGCTGAACCTCATCAACAACGCTTTGCACGTAAACAGCAGCTTTCTGAGATGACCTTTCCTTCAAGATTATCTCCAGCACATGCTCTTGCACTTTCTTGGCGACCTCAGCCCAGTCGCCGCGAATAACTTCTAACCCAACTATGTCGAGGCTTCCATCCTGACGAAGCCCAGCATAACGTTTTTTAGCTTCAGTGAAGAAAACACGCACATAAACTTCACCGCGTTCCACATCTAAGCCCAGCTTGCTTTCAATTTTTTTCTCCAGCTCCCGAGTTTTCTTCTCATCGTTGGAAACGAACAGGCTGTCAGTGTCGCCGTAAACCACTTTCAACCCTGCGCTTTCAGCCATATCTATTGCCGTTTGAATCGTGCGCCTTCCCCAAGCGGAAGCCGCTTCCGCCACGGGTTTGATGTACCATCTTGCGCCTGTCCAGCCGGCGTAGCCGTAAGCAGCGTTCGTTATGACTTTAACCGCCTTCTGCCGTGCATCTAAGACACGGTACTCAACGCTTTCCAGACTCAGCTTTTTCATTTTGACGCGGATTCCACCTCTCACGCCAATTAGGTAAGTAAGTATTTCCTTGTAGAATCCAGGAGGAGCTTTCCTAAATTTGTGTTTGACTTCTGGCGCTTCGAAAACGCCGCTTGCCGGCTCATGCTCCTTCGGAGACACATAAGTGTCGGGCGAGAGATTGTAAGCTATCATTATGCTGGGATACATGGATTTAAAGTCCAAAACCACGATGTTCTCATGCAATCCCGCTTCAGGCTTAAGCACCAAGCCACCAGCATAAGGCCTGTAAGGCTGCTCAACTCTCTTAGGTATGAGCTCACCAATTTTCTGCGCATGCTTGATCAAAAACCATTCTACGCGGAACCCAACAGCTGCAGTCATAACGTGGTCTAACGGCAGGCTTACGAGGCTTGAGAGCTGCATGGCAAAATCCAGCAGTAGCTCCGCGACACCTTTGAGCCTACGAGCGTTGTCCAAACTACAGCGGTTTAGGCTGTCCCGTTTGTGTTTGTCGTCCCAGTAATCGGCGAAATCAACATCTTCTATGATGGCGCGATGGTCCATTTTCATGACGCCCAAGTTGTCTGCCATGTTCACGAGATTCTTGACTTTAACGCTGGGAAATTCGTCCACAAAATCAGCCAAGTCAATGTTAGCTATGCCAGTTAACGAAACGTGACCATACACGCTCGTATGCGGCTCTGTGCATGCCCGATCAATGTTAAGCTTCATTTTCAACATGCGACATCTTTCCATCAGGTAAGTCCAGTCAACCTTGTTTGCGCCGTAACTCACGATGATGTCAGGGTCGAATTTTTGAACATAGCTTATGAATTCTTCAATTATAGTCTTGTCGTTTCCTTTTTCGTCAGCAAGGAACTGCTTTTCCACGCCGTTGCCAGTGGCCGTTGATATGATTACCACGGGGTTTCGGTCGGGTTTTGGCGTGCCTTCATGGCTGTAGCAAATCATGGAGAAGCTTAGGACGCGTAAAGGCGGAACCTCTTGCTTTTCCAGCAGTTGTGGAGGCGCCTTAGCTTGGTAGAGTTTGCCTGTTCTGACGCCTAACGCGTTTTTTTCTTCCACCGCGTCTACTTCGTGCCATTCGCACGGAACCACGTTGTTGTCGATGAGGTACTTCATGGACAGGCGAACGTCGTCTTCGAGGCATTCTTTTACCCCTTCGAAGCTTCGAAGTGACCGTGCAAGCTTTGCAGTATCTTTTGGGTTTCTGCAGTAGACTTTCACTGTTTGCACGGGCTTCCCGAAGAAACGTCGCTGGGCAACTTCTGTTTTCACTATTGACTTTGCAAGTGCTTTTCTGATTTCCTCGGCAACCTTCGACGGGTCAAATTGCTCTTCAACCACGGCGTAAAAATAGTCAATAAAATTCTTGTCAATAACGAGGCATCTGTTGCCTTTGTCGTCAACTCCCCACAGCCACAGCTCAGCCGTGCTGCTTCTTAACTTTGAGCTGATGTCTAAAAGCCAAAACGTAACCTTCATTGGCTATCGCCACTTTAGAATGGTGAGTGAAAGCCTATAAACTTTTGAATTCACGCCTGAAGAGTATAACCTCGGTTTAGCTACCCCCATATTATATAGTGGGCTTCAGCGTTGAACTGGCTGTTAATGAAGAAGCCATCTGAAAAAAGCATGTGCGTAACTAGAACAAACCTCTTATATTTCAGTGTCCAAAACTTTGACTGAGGGCATTATGTTTCAGGACAATTCTCTGAAAGGACTGGAAAAGACTTTTCAGGAACTAAAAACGAAACTTGACGAGATAGACTCAGAGGCGATAAGGAACAGGAAACAAGACTTTCCCGTAATGCCGAGGAATGAGTTGGAGCAGGTTTTGAGAAGCAAAGCTAAACCCCAATACAAGAGGAGGCTGCTTCTGACTCAGATAGGTTACGTGCGAATTAACCTGTTTTCAGAGTATTATGAGCGATTGCAGCACGCCGAAAGAAACAAGGAGTTTGAAGACGCTGTAAAACTCATGAATAACTACATAGAAACAATAGCCGTCCCATTTATACTCGCAAAAAGGCAGTCAAAATTCAGGAAGCAACTGAACGCTTGGTTCTCAGATGATGAAAACCCAGACCCACTTAAATACCTGCGCGAATGGCGAACCAGCTATGAAACATGGCTCAAACACACCGGAACTATGTCCGACCAACAACGCGAGGAAGAGTTTGCTAAGCTTAAGACGAGTTTCTTTACGGTTTACACGCTTTCGTTTTCAGCCGGCAACTTTCCGCCTGTAGCCCGATAGGCGTTTCAGGTTTTACGCTGAAGCAACGCGATAACGTCTGGGAAGTCTATCCCCAACGCTTTGGCTTTCTCCACAGTCGGCACGCCATTAGGTGTCCAGCCGCGCCGTTTGTAAACCGCGTCCTTCAGCTTCTCGTACTCCTCTTCACGATACGTCCTAAGCGCAGCCATTTTCTCCTCAGTCGACATGCCTGCCGTATCAATGCCAAGCTTTTCTTTGAGCTGCTTGTCGTAGCGTTCGCTGCGGCTTTCATACTCCTCTTTTGTAACTGGTCCAACTGCACGGTACGGCACCGTATCTTGCGCTCGTGTTCCAGAGCCCATGCGAAGGTTAAAGACGCGTTGGAAATTGTAGACTTTCTCGCTCATCACTATCAGGTCATCAGAGGTTACTTTTCTGCCTGTGACGGCGTGGAACAGTTTGGCGTAAGTCTCAACATGCGCCATCACTTTGGCGGGTTCCTTCGTCTGCTTGTTGCCTTCGGGGACAACATCGTTCCATGGAAGCTTGCACAAGCCGTTAAGCCCAAACCAGGTTCGCCACATCGGGAACCAGTGCAGGTTCTCAGCCTTCTGCTCGAAAGTAGGCATTAAATTATGAACCATATCAAGGAAAATCAGCCATGCCTCGTCATGCTGCGGACCCTTAAGCGTCAAGCCGTACCCGCCCTGCTGCGCCAAAGACTCCTTAGTCACATACTCTGAGAACTCTAAGCCTTTGGATTCCATACCGATGTCCTGCAGGGTCTTCGCGTCTGAGCCGTACTTCTTCGCAAACAGTTTCTTCATCCGCCTTATGCCTTGACCCACCACGACGCCGAAGCCTACGCCCCGCGCCATCTGATGCACAAGCTCAATCGCCGCGTCCTTGTTGCCGAAGCACAATTCTAAGCCTCCTGTGGCTTTCTTGTCGATTAAGCCCATCTCATAGCATTCCATAGCGAAGGCGGTAGCGGTTCCCACGCTAATCGTGTCCAAACCGTAAATGTCACAGTAAAAGTTCATCTCGATAACATGGTCCACATCGAAAATGCCGCAGTTGCTGCCCACACCAGCGGCTGTCTCGTACTCGGGTCCAGTGACGAAAACTCGTTGCCCCTTGTACGGTCCAGTCTTAAGCTCAAAATTCTTCACCACATGAGCACATGACATGGAGCAACCCATCCAGCAGCCGTCAAACCCTGCATCAAATTTACTTCGGTAAATTTCCCTGCCCAGCTTCTCCGCCTCAGGATGACTGCCATACCTGAAATTGTCTACTGGTAACAGGTCAAAACTGTTCATGGCAGACACGAGCTGTGATGAGCCGATAGCCGCCATCTCATTCTGTTTCGGGTCAAGCGCCCTGATTTCGCGATTGTAAGAGGTGCCGATTTCCCTCACCAAATCGGCGTCAGCTGGACCGTTATTTTCAACAGTGATTTTCCCCGAATACTTGACCACAATAGCCTTTACCTTCTTATCGCGCAGCACCGTGCCTATGCCGCCTCTGCCCGCCTGCTTGAACCTGTGCACGCGCCTTGCAGCATCATACCATGAAATGTTCAAGCAGCCAATTAACGTGTGCTCTGCGCCCGGACCAGACGCCACCACAGAAATGCTAAACGGATTATCGCCGCCGTACTTCTGCGCCATAGCCTCTGTAATCAACTGTGTCTCCGAAGGAAGCGCCGTGGCGTCTTCAACATGGACTCGGCTTGCGTCACCATCGATGATTATGACCACTTCGGAATCAGGTTTGCCCTGCACCTCAAGCGCATCCCAACCAGCAAATTTCAGGTAAGGACCAAAATAGCCGCCGACGTTAGAATCCACAACGATACCCGTCAAGGGCGAAATGGCTACGGCTATGCTCTTTCCGCCGCCCGGATAAACAGGAATGCCGCCTAATGGTCCGCATGCTAAGCAAACTTCGTTTTCAGGATCATTCCATTTTATAACGCGGTTTTTCGGAAGCGCGTTCCACAACAGCCACAGGTCAAAGCCTCGTCCTCCAGTGAACGTTTCTTTCATTTTCTCTGATACGGGTTTGCTTGTGATTTTCATTCGTGAAAGGTCAACATGTAATGTTCTGTTGTTATAGCCTTTTTCCAGCTTTCTTGGCTCATATTTGAAATCTGCTTGCATCACGTTTTCACCAAAATGCACGTTTTGTAGTAAGGTGCGAAATGACAAATAGACCTTTCGTTATGTTTTCCGATTTTCTGCGAAGAACGGGCATTGATTATTATTTTCTTATTTGCCCGCTGCCCAGTATGCAGTACTTCATGGTGGTCAGGTGCTGAGCACTCATGGGACCTCTCGCATGAATCTTTTGTGTGCTGATTCCGATTTCCGCGCCCAAACCGAACTGGTTTCCATCCGTGAACCGCGTGGAAGCGTTCCAGTAAACCGCTGCCGAATCCACTTCCCGCATGAAACGTATCGCCTTCTCAAAGTTTGAAGTCAAAATCGACTCGGAGTGTTTGGTGCCGTACTTGTTGATGTGAGCAACCGCATCGTCCAAGTCTTTCATGACCTTTACGCCTATTATCAAGTCAAGGTATTCTGTGCCCCAGTCCTTTTCAGTCGCGAGTTTCACATCTGGAACTATCTTCACGGTCTGGTCGTCTCCGCGCACCTCTACGCCTTCCACCCTAAGTGCCGCGATTGCCGTGGGCAGGAAACTCTCGGCTATGTTTTGATGCACTAGTAACTTTTCTGCGGCGTTGCATGTGCCGGGTCTCTGGCACTTCGCGTTTATGATTATGGGAACCGCTTTTTCCAGGTCAGCGTCTTCCTCAACGTAGATGTGGCAGTTTCCAGTGCCCGTCTCAATTACTGGAACCCGCGCCTTCTCCACCACTGTTTTAATCAAATTTGCGCCTCCGCGGGGAATCAACACATCCACGTACTCTCTCATTCGCATGAGTTCTTCCGCCGCGCCGCGCTCTGTAGACTGTACAACCTGAACTGCGTCAACGGGCACACTTGTGGTCGCCAGTGCGTCCCTGAGCACTTCGCCTATCGTCACATTGGAGTTTATGGCGTCCGAACCGCCCCTAAGGATTACCGCGTTGCCTGACTTGATGCATATCCCAGCGGCGTCCGACGTAACGTCTGGACGAGACTCGTAAATGACCCCTACGACGCCTAATGGCACACGCAGCTGCCCGATTATCAAGCCGTTGGGTCTAGTCCACGAGTTCACGATGGCACCTACGGGGTCGGGCAGTGCAGAAACTTCTCGTAGGCAGCATGCCATGTTTTCTATCTTACGCTTATCTAAGGCTAACCTGTCGAGTAGTGCGGGCTTCAACCTTTTGGTTTTAGCAGCCTCGGCGTCTTGCTTGTTCGCGGCGAGAATTCTATCGACGTTTGCTTCAAGCGCATTCGCCATTCTGCATAGCGCAGTGTTCTTGGCTTCTGTTGAGAGCTTAGCAAGCTGATAAGAGGCTGCTTTTGCTTTCTTGCATATTTCAAGAATCATTTTTCTCCCTCTGTAAGATGCACATTCCGATGGTCAATCACATCTTTGGGTCGCGTAATCCCAAGTTCTTTCTTGACCTGAGCAATCTTTAACCCTTTTATAGTATTTAACTCCCCGCTGTTATAATTTGGGTTTCCCCTCGCAAACTCAACGTTGTTTTCGTCAACCAAACTAACAATGTCGCCCACATTGAAGTGCCCCACCACTTTGGTCACGCCCACAGGCAGAAGACTGGATCCATCAAGAATGGCTTTTTTTGCGCCTTCATTGACGAAAATTTGCCCCTTCACGGAGGCACCGTAAGCTATCCACCGTTTTACTGCCGGCATGTGGCCGCACGGTTTGAAGTAGGTGCCGATGTTCTTGCCTGATAGGATGTCGATAAGCACGTTTTCTCTTCGCCCGTTTGCAACCACCACGGGTATGCCACATCTGGTGGCGATTTCGGCTGCCTTAACTTTGCTCTGTATGCCCCCTCTTCCCAAGCGGCTTTTCCCGTTTAGTGTGTCTTTCAGTTCCTGTGTGATGTTTTCAACGGTTTTTATCACTTTTGCCCCTGGTTTTTGCGGGTCGGTTGTGTATATGCCGTCAACGTCAGACAGGATGACCACAAGGTCGGCTCTTATGGTGTTGGCTACAAGAACCGAAAGTATGTCGTTATCGCTGAAGTTTACTTGGTACCCTTCGGTTAGAGGTGTCAGTTCGTCAACAGAAGTCACGTCATTCTCGTTTATGATGGGCACCACATCCAGCTTCAGAAGCATCTCCAGCACGTTGCATGTGTGCACGTAAGAAGCCCTGTTGGAAAGGTCCTCAGCGGTAAGAAGAATCTGGGCCACTTTCAACCCATGCTTCCTGAAAAGCTCACGGTACTTAGCCATGAGCACGCTTTGTCCCGCAGCCGCCGAGGCCTGCTGGAAAACAATATCGTTAGGCTTCGGAGGTATACCCAGTTCAGCTATGCCTGCAGCTACGGCTCCAGAAGTCACCAAGACAACTTTGTCCCCTTGCTTGACAGCGGCGGCTATTTGTTTGGTTAGCCTGCGCATTTCTTCTTCGTCCAGTTTTCCCTCTCCGGCTGTTATGCTGCTGGTTCCAACTTTCACCACGACTAACCTTGAAGACATTCGACATCCCTTTTGTGCAGTATGTCCATCTTCCTTAAAAATTCAGTCCCTTGTATCAAGCGAAAAGCTTCAGAGAAACGTATATTTCCCTACAGATTATTTTTACCTCGTCTGCAATTAACAAGCTTGGCGGAAACAGAAACGTGAAAATAATAGGAAAAAACCTACGGCAAGGCTTCGTAAAAGTCGTTCCCAGCTCTGACGATGACCTTTGGCACCTGTACAACGTCATCTACAAAGGTGACGAGGTGTACGCTTACTCATCAAGAAACATAAAGTCTGACAAAGAATACTCCAGGCCAAAAAGCGGCGAACGCATCTCAGCGTTCATGGGCGTCAAGGTTGAATCGGTAAGCTGGGACAAGTTCTTGGGCAAGCTGCGCGTTCACGGGGTAATCATCCACGCGCCGGATATCATGCCGACAGGCGCTCACCACACGCTCAGCATAGCGCTGAACCAGCCCTTGACAATCGTGAAGAAGCAGTGGCCTAAACATCTCCTTGACAGGCTTAAGCGGGCAAGCAGAACCGAAAAACCGATGCTAATTCTATCCATAGACGACGAAGGCTTCGCCGTGGCGGAAACTCGCCAGTACGGCGTGGATATAAAAGTGGAGGAACGCATGAAACTGCCTGGGAAACATGAAGCGGACAAACGTTCAGCCGCCACAAGAGACTACTTTAAACGAGTAGTCAACAGTTTAAATCAGCTCTGGACGCCGAAGCACAGTCCAATAGTCATTGTAGGCGTAGGCTTCGTAAAAAACGGCTTTGCAAATTTTCTCAGAGAAGAGACTGCGGACATGGCTAAGTCCGTGGTGGACGTTAAAAGCGTCAACAACGGAGGCTTAAGCGGCATTTACGAGGCGCTACGTTCAGGGGTACTCTTGAAAGCAGCCAAGCAAATGCGCATTTTTGACGAAACCGCGGTCATGGAAGAAGTCATGAAGCGGCTGGGAAAAGGCGAAGCCACAATCACCTACGGGCTGGAGAAGGTTGAGAACGCGACACAAATGGGCGCAGTGGAAACGCTTGTTTTGGCAGACACAATGCTGCGCGAAGCAGAGGAAGAACAGCGCTTGCATCTGGAAAAGCTTATGCGCGAAGTTGAACAGCGAAGAGGAAGCATAACCGTGGTCAGCACTGAGCATGAGGCAGGCGCAAAGCTCCTCGCGTTAAGCGGTATTGCGGCGCTTCTGCGTTTTCCTGTTCAATCAGATTTTCAAAAATAAGCCTTTGGACGCTCCCTTTTCTCTTTTTATTTTCTCGTAATCTTCTTTTGTCTTATTTTTTCTTAAGCATAAACGCTGCTACGCCTATTACAGCGAAGGTTACGCCCACGGCAATTGCTATTATTAGGTAAGGGGGCGATGGCGGTTCTTCTGGTGGCGGAGTTGGCGTTGAGGTGGGTTCTGGGCTTGGAGACGGCGAAGCGCCTGGGGACGGCGAAGGGCTTAGAGACGGACTTGGGGTGGGTGAAGGGGATGGAGACGGCGAAGGAGAGGGTGAAGGGGATGGAGATGGGCTTGGAGACGGACTTGGTGTTGGTGCTGAACTCATAAGTGGATATCTGTCTTGGTTGCTTTCGTCGATGGTGTAAGGTGTGTCGCCTATTCCATCGCTATTAGCATCAATGCCAGAATAGTCGCTCCAGGAGTTCCCTCCAGATGGGTAACCATCGTCCCAAACGTTAGGATAGTTATCGCTATCGACGACTTGTTGGGTGTTGTCTATGAAGTTGTTGTGCCAAAACCTGTTATTAGAAGCCTGATAGAACTGGACACCTTCGTCGCTGTTTTCTACGTTGTTTCCGCTAACATTGTTGTAATATACTCTATAGAAGTAGAACCCATAACCAGTGTTTCTTATGTCGTTTCCACTTATGATGTTCTGGTTGCACTGAGAGGCGAGTTGAATACCCCACCTTGACGTATCCATAATGTTTCCGCTAATAGTGTTATTGCTGCAAGAGCTGCCGAGGCTGATGCTATACGCGTTGTCTATCATGTTGTTGCCGCTGATAGTGTTGTTGGAGGAACCGTTAGCGAGTCCAATGGCATCATAGAAACATAGTGTTATGTTGTTTCCGATAATAATGTTGTAGTTGGAACCCCCCACATAGCTGATAGCAGTGTCAAGCCAGATCCCATTATCGTTGTCTGTCAGGACGTTCTCGCTAATAGTATTATAGTAAGACACGTCAATTTCGATGGCAAAATCGTTGTCTACAAAAGTGTTTTCGGTAACAGTGTTATTGCTGGAATACGCTTGGATATAGACGCCAACCTCATAATTTACGATTCGCGTGTTCCTAACGGTCACGTTTGTTATTCCAGACAAGAGAATTCCTGTATCTTCTTGGTCCCCTGCCCCTTCAAGCGTGTAGCCTGCGCCGTCAATAACTATGTTGTTTCTGGCAACTGTAATATAACCAGTGATGTTGCCAGTGAAAGTGTATGTGATAGAGTCAGAAGTTACAATGTTGGCTGTGCCAGTAATGGAGCCATCAGCGTTTATGGTTATGAAGTCAACGCCCCTAACCAACGCAACATTCCAAAACGCACTAAATACGGTGAACAGGAGCAGAAACGCTAGAACAATAACTAAACCAACTTTTTTCACAGGCAAACCCACCAACGGACGGACGTTATGATTATGAAGAGTATTTAAGATTTGGCAAAAACCGTATCATAAACCGTAAGATGCCGACTTGCCGCTTTGTTAATAGTCTTCTTTCTGTTTTAACCACGCTTCATGCTTTTCCAGCAGGCTCCGTATTTGCTGTTCTACGAAGTCGTCGGCGCTTATGAAGCCCGTGTCCAAGTCGCGTACAGCTTGCTGAAGCTTCTCGTAATCATCTTTTGGCACTTCAACGTACTCACACTGCCCTTTCAGCGAGTTGAGCTTGAATCTTATGGCCTCGCGAATGAGTTCTTCGCGTGTGGTGTAGCCGAGGTGTTTGTTTGCTTCTATGAAGTTTTCGATTTCCACAAGCAGTTCCGGTGGCAGCATGACTGAGGTGGAGAGGAGGTTTTCTATGGCGTCGGTGTAGGTTTGCATTTTCATGGTTTGGGCGGTGATTTCGCCGAGGAGGGCGGTTAGTTTTTGGTGGGCGTCGTCTGATATGCGGAGGGTTTTCATGTTTTTGCCTCGTGTGTATTCTGTTCAGTAAAGCTAATAAAGCTTTTCAGTATACTAAATATACCAAATATACTAGGTTTACGCGCATGAAACACAACATAAGCATAACCATGGACCAAAAACTCTTCAGAGAACTCGAAAACATCCGCGGAAGAGAAAAACGCAGCACATTCACAGAACACCTAATAATCCTAGGCCTAAAAACCTACAGAAACAAAAATGAGGGATTAGGAATTAGGCTCCGCAAGCCGCCACTTACCGTCTTGCCGCCTTTAAACCTAAGCGAAACGAATCATTAGCGTCTATTGTATACCCCACTTCTTCGTAACCTTCACTATTACGAAAATCACTAAGGCAACGATTATGAAGGTTATCAAAGCCACTAAGAAGCTGCCGACACCGAACATCTGATTTCCAACAGGAGCCGCATAAGACGACAAGTCCGCAAGACCTGGAATAGCCAAGCCAATCGCAGGCAGAAGCAAGTCTTTGACAAGCGACTGCACCAGACCGCCGAGGTAGACGGCCATGATGAAAGCAACTGCCAGCCCTAAAACCTTGTAGCTTTCCAGAAAGCCCTTGAATTCGGCCCACATGCCCTTTGGTGGTGGCGGCGCAGGTTTAGGCTCAAGTAACGCTCTGATTTTCTTCAATTCCTCTAACATTTCCTCATCTTTAACCAAAAAGGTCTCCCCTGAACACACTTCTATCCGTTTCAGTTTATAAAACTTTATAACCGCTAAGCCGTCACAAGTTGAAATTTCACCCAAGAATTTAAAGCATATCGTAGCATCCAATTCTAAAACGGGCTATGGTCAACACCTTTAAACATTGCCACGTTATGTGGTGGGCCGAGCCGGATTTGAACCGGCGACCTTTCGATTATCAGTCGAACGCTCCAGCCGTGCTGAGCTACCGGCCCGCGGTGTGCGAACAAAACTTAATGACATGTTGGTTAATAAGAATTTGGTTAACTGTACATTTATGAAATTTGTTTTGAAACTTTTAAAAAATCGAGCTTTGCTGAGACTGCAGCGTGATATTTTACCTCATATATAACAACTATATTCTAATGGTTATCTATTGGCTGAACTCAATCCATCTTTTTAGACATCTTTTTCAAGATCAACGTCAATTCCTCTTTGCCAAATCGTTTCAAAATATTCTGCAGCCATCGATACAAGGCATGGATTATCTGACCACAGAGCAGGTGCCTCTCCAATTTCAGATTCAGGGAAGACAGCCATGTTCATTTCTTTTTTGTCCAATATCGATATTTTTGCTTCGAGGTTAGAAGGGACAATTCTAAGCGTAAACCGTGCGTGTCCAACAAAGTTTCTTATTATTTCTGGCAATTGCTCGAGATTAGGGAGTAGTTCCGTTATCCACCTAATTTCAACGCCTCTATTTAACGCGTTACTAAACGGATCAGACAAGTAAGTAAGCCAAGGCGCCAGTTCTCGGTACGGGGTAATGTGATCAATTTCTTGCTTAGAATTTGCTATTGAATCCTCTGCCCTATGCAGAATTGCGTCAAAGTCCCTAATTAAGACGAAACGATCCCCCACTCGCCTAGTCACGACGTTCGCGGTCTTTTTATTCGTGTTCTCAACAAGTTCTTTAGCTTTTGATTCTAACTCTGAAAAAATCCTCTTTTTTCTTTTCAGCAAAATTGAGGTGGCTGTTTTCAATGTAATCGCTTTGAACTTCATTGGTTGAGCTATCACTTTTACGACTAAACCCAGCTGCTCAAGTTCGGTTAGGATTCTGTAGACATCTTGTCGTGCTACGTTTGAAAACCTAAATATCGTGAGTGCTTTCGAATCTTCACCCAGCCTAACGAGGGTTAGATATACTTTTGCTTGAGAGCGTGTGAGGCCAAACTCCATTAATGTTTGAACCTCTTTTGCCCAGAGTTTCAACTAACATCCCCTCTTAGGGTTAATATTTTAAAATCTGAATATAAAATTGTCGTATGACACTCTTACGGCACTCTCTTTTATACTTTGAAAACCGAGAGGGCTATCACCAAAAAAGGAGAAAAAAGAATGACTAATTCAAAAAACAAAACTGGTATTGCAATCTCGTTATTTCTAATGGTAACAATTGCTGTTTCGCTAATATCTTTCTTACCAACCGCAAACGCTGCTGAAACCACTTACCACTCCTGGGTTTATTGCGCTGCCAACCCCCAAATCGTAGGTATAAATCAAGAAGTGCTGCTTCAATGGTGGACTGCAGACATGCCACCGGACATCGGTGAAATCATGGCTGATGTGGCCGGAGGTAGAGCTGCATGGTACGATATAGGATGGTACCTAACAGACCCTGAAGGGAACACTGAAACCATAATGATCGACAGAACTGATCCAGTGGGCGCTGCTTGGAAGCTATACACACCTGATAAGATTGGCACCTACACGCTTCAAGCTTGGTTCCCTCAAACAATTAAAATCGAAACTGACGGGGATAAAAGAACGTATCTAGCAGCTGAAAGCCCTAGAGTGAACTTCACCGTGCAGGAGGAACAAATACAACCATGGCCCGAAACCCCACTTCCAACAAGAACTTGGCAACGACCCATAAACTCGGCAAACAGACTATGGTACGAACTTGGAGGAAACTGGCTTGGCGATCAAGCCCAAAATTACCCGTATGGATCTCGTGGCGGAAATACGATAAACTTTGTAAGCGGTAAAGGACCTGAAAGCTCGCATATACTGTGGACGAAGCCATATTACGCTGGAGGTGTCATGGATGAAATGTACGGTCCGATAGGCTACGAAACCGCGCACTACCAAGGTCTCGGCTTGGATGTGTTAATCATTAATGGTAAGCTTTACTACAACTACCGCGGAGACGCACATGTGTCAGAAGGCTATATCGTCGCTGATCTTTACACAGGGGAAACGCTAGAATACATAAATGACACTATGCCGTCAAGAGGCCAGATATACAATTACGAGTCGCCTAACCAGCACGGGGGATACCCATACATGTACAGAACTTCCGGCGTATCGCTGCCAGAAGGATACACAACCGAATCAGGAAAGCAAACCTGGGAGATGCTCGACGCTTACACAGGAAGGTCTGTATGCAAAATAGCTAACGTGTCGTTCGGTACTATGTATTTCTGGTTTGTTATAGGTGCATTTCCAGTCTATGGCAAAGACGGAAGCTGGTGCAACTACAACGTTGCGAATCTTGCAGGATATGGCCAACCTGCAGACTATTATCTTCAAGTGTGGAACAGTACTGCAATCCCAACAATGCTCGGCGATAGAGTTGGAACTTCAGCTTGGCAGTGGCGACCTTCAGGAGGCGCTTTCGGAAGCGGATGGCCAACGCCCCCAGGAGGCTATTGGATACACGACGGCAACAATGGCTTTTCATTGAACGTATCACTACCGGCATCGTACGTGGAAGGCCCGACAGGTGAAGCGGGTTCAATCCTTACCGTACGCGAAGCTGAACTTGCAATTATCGGAACCGCAGGACAAAACAATGAGGAGGGAATTGTCAAAGGCAAACTGGTAGGCATAAGTCTTGAACCTGAAAATGAAGGCACAAAACTGTGGGAAATACCGTTTACGCCGCCCTATGCATCGATGGCAGATAACGTTACGTCAGGAATGGCTTTCAGCAGTTTCGGCATAGATGGTGTGTATCCAGAAGACGGTGTCTTCACCTTCCGTTCGCCGAAGCAGTTGAAACGTTGGGGCTACGACCTCAACACAGGGGAACAACTATGGGAGAGTGAACCCGAAGTACAAATGAGCTACTATGGTGCTAGTTCAAACTACTACGAAGGCAAATTATACTCTTACGGCTATGGTGGACAAATAAGATGCTACAATATAACGACAGGAGACATCTTATGGAACTACGACGCTTTAGTAGAAGGCCTAGAAATCGGCTACGGCGGAAGATACCCAATAGGTATTTTTGCAATCTGTGACGGAAAACTCTACACGGTTTGCGGTGAACACTCACCCACTCAGCCGCTATGGAGAGGACAAAACCTACGCTGCATCAACGCCACAACAGGAGAAGACATATGGAAAATACTAGGCTTCTTCGGAGGAATGTCCCCCACTGAATCAAACACGTTTATGGCAGACGGCATGATAGTAGGTCTCAACCTATTCGACAGTGAAATATACGCCTTTGGCAAGGGACCGAGCGCCACCACGGTTTCTGCGCCACAGACTGTTCCTACACTGGGATCCGGCGTAACAATCACTGGAACAGTAACTGATCAAACTCCCACTGGCAGACGCAACACCAACGACATCTCCGAGTTCAGCCTCAAAGGCACACCAGCAATATCCGACAAAGACATGAGCGCATGGATGGAATACCTGTTTATGCAACAACCGAAACCAGAAAACGCAGAGGGCGTAGAAGTTGTCTTGGAGACGCTTGATCCTAACGGCAACTTCTACGAAATCGGCAACACGACAACTGACATCGCTGGCAATTATGGCATTAAGTTCACTCCAGAAGTTCCAGGACAGTACCAAATCACCGCGAGGTTCGAAGGCTCTGCATCCTATGGACCCTCATATGCCACAACCTACATAAACGTAGATGAAGCACCGCAAGCTACGCCAACGGCGCCTCCTCCAGAACCATCGATGGCAGACCTCTACTTTATGCCTGCAACAGTCGGCATAATTATTGCAATCGTAGCAGTCGGGCTAGTACTGGTGCTAATGCTGCGAAAACGGTAAACGACCAGCAAAAACCAACCAATCTTCCCCCATTTTTTTGGGGCACATTAAAAAGGAGACCGATAGGGGCTGAGAGGGCTCTGCAGGAATTTAGTTAATAGTAGCAGTCTGTTGGCAAATTTCATCATTTCTCCTTAAATCTCTGTCGCGCAGAGTCCCAGCAAACCCTCAATAGCGCCACTTGCCCAACAAACAAGATTCATTACCATCAATCGCTCCTCCGCATATTGTGCATCTCGCGTCTTTAGTATTAAACGAGTTTTGAAAAAAGCTTCATGAAAAAAAGAAGTGAGAAAGCTATTTCTCAGTTTCTCCCTTCTCGGTATGTTCTTTTACCCAATCGTTAACCGCTCCGCTAACCTGAATTTAACAATTAAAATTTTGCTTAAATAAGAATTTTCGTAAATCTTTTAATTGCCACACGCTATTGTTCTGTGCACGTGGGCCCGTAGTCTAGCACGGCACACATTTGAGATGGTGACATCACCTTCAAGTTTTCTCTCAGCGAATCGCACAATCCCCCTTTTTTTACTACGTACATCATGGAGCTATGTTTCTAAATGGTTAATGCGGATCGCGTGAAGCGTAAGCTGCCTTCTCTGCTTTGCGATGGATCCACGACTGACAAGCGGCAATGGGCCAAAAGACATAGACTGGAGAACGGTTTAAAACGACTACGGAAGCATAATCCGGTGAATTATCAGAGTTTGGAGCAGCGTTTGATTCGTGACCTTGAAGCTTTGGAAAGAGAGATTCAGAAAATTTCGCATTAGCACTCTTGCCAAACACCACTGAACAGCAAGCGAAAAAATGGGGACATCGTGTGCATGCCTCAGCCTAACAGGACTTGAGACCAGTTTTGCTTCTTTTTGGTTTAGGATTTCTCTATTGCGGTAAGCCAGAGAATTTCAAAGTAGTCGTGAACCACTGTAACAAGACTGGAGCTGTTTGACCATAGAAGAGGCGTTTCTGCCAACCCATCTGTTGTTGATGTGTTAATAAACACTTCCTTCCTATCAAATAATGCTATGTGAGCTAAAGGAGCCGCTGGAAGGTACCTGACCTCAAAGGAATATTTTTTTCTGTTGCAAGGTCATAAGTAACTAATTCTGTCACCCTCATTGTGCTGTGTTATTTTGATATGCTTACTTTTCGAGTTCAACGGTTTCATCCTTGACACCTGAGCCTTTGACAACTATGTATCGTGTGCCATCCTCTCGTGTTGCAGGAATGCCATAACGCGGACGTGTGTCTGTCTGTACTCTCACGATCTCGCCCTGTTCAATCAAAAACTGAAGGTTTTGTGAAATCGGTCCTTGATAGTGAAACATGTCACGTTTCAACAAAGTTTTGTAGATTTCGCTAAAGCGCATTGCATAACCTTTGTTCTCATCAAGCACTGTCATTATGTGTTGGCTTACAACTCGGTCTCCTTTACGTGTCATGTGTAATCACACTAATAGTAATATGTTATTATGTGTTTATAACTGTTTTGTAAAACTGAAATTTAAGGCTCATTTGCTCAACGCAGTACTTAAATTTTTTTAAATAGGAAAAAAGCACCATTTTTACCATAAAACATGAAAACGACCTAAAAAACTGGCGTTTGTGGGTTTTTTTAGTAAATAGGACTACGGTCTTAGGGGTAAAAACGGTGAGGACTCTTCATCTCAGTTCTTTCTCTTCAGTTTTACTCCATTACTTCTCAAAAAGCATAGGTATTATACTTTAACTCATACTCTGGAGACATAGGTAAACATAAACGGGCGCTCGTCAATAGAATTGCGCGCTAGAAATTGATGGATGTGTATAAAATGAAAATAAGCGATATTAAAGATGGCGATAGCGAAATCAACGTTGAAGGAGAAGTTACGGAAAAATCTTACGCCCGTGAGGTACGCAGTAAGTATGGTCGAGTTTTGATGGTTGCAGATGCTACGCTTAAAGATGAAACAGGACGTATAACTTTAACGCTCTGGAATGAACAGGTTAGACAGGTTATGGTTGGCAATAAAGTCAAAATAGAGAATGGTTACGCTAAATCTTTCAGAAATGTGTTGCAGCTTTCCACTGAGAAATATGGAAAATTAACTGTCATATAGACCGTGCGCGCGCGATTTTAATCCCCAAATGTAAATCTTAATAACCTTCGACATCTTTCAATTCAACTGTAAGAGGCGATATTTTATGGTACACTGTCATGATATGAAAGAAGGTCAAGTTTATGTTTGTGAAGAATGCGGACTCGAACTAAAGGTTGAGAAGAGCTGTACTGTGAATGGTAACCATCCCAAAGGAGTATCTTGCACTCGTTGCGTTCATGTTTGCTGCAATAAAGATATGAAATTGAGAGCATAGTTAAGAGGTGAGAATATGCCAAAAGGAGTTCCTAAGAAGGATGGTTCTGGAAGGGGAAGAGGGCAATCTGGAAAAGGTTGCGATGGGGAACCACGAAAGAGAAAAGGAAGGAATCAATAAATTTAGCGCGCAAAGTAATTTGGTAGCCTCCCATTTTAAAGCACATTTTTTCGGCTTTCTCAATAAAAATTAGGGTTTCAAAGACGCTGAGTGTAGACAGTAGCGCGCGCTCACCGTTCGTCTTCAAATTCCTCAAATAAAGCCTTCTTTCCTCCTTTTTTATTCAGGAAAATTCTAAATAATTCTTAAGTTTAGGTGATTGATATGAGCTTGGAATTAATATGGCTAGGCTCCGTTGCAAGCTTGGTTGCAGGTTTAGCAACAGGCGCAGGTGCTTTACCAGTGCTTTTCGCCAAGAAGGTTTCTAATAGACTGCTTGACATAATGCGTGGCTTCTCAGCCGGTGTTATGTTAGCGGCCACGTCATTTAGTTTGATTGTTCCCGCTATAGATTTGGGCGGTCCATGGATTGTTGTAATAGGAATAATAATAGGTGCATTGGTTTTGCATTTGATTGACCGTTTCGTGCCTCATTTCCATCCGGCTTTGGGTCCTGAAGGGCCTCCTTCAAACCTGTCGCGAGTTTGGTTGTTTGTTTTAGTTATTACAATTCACAATTTTCCTGAGGGCTTGGCGGTTGGAGTAAGCTTTGGGGTTGGAAATATAAAGGCAGCAATTGTTGTTGCAATGGCTATTGGTTTGCAGAATATGCCCGAAGGCCTTGCTGTTGCTCTACCTTTGCGGAGGGAAGGCTATAGTAGGCGCAAGAGTCTGTGGTATGCAATGCTTACGGGGTTGGTTGAACCTGTTGGGGGTTTGTTGGGTGTTGCTTTAGTTTCTATATTTCACCCTATTTTGCCATGGGCGTTGGCATTCGCTGCTGGCGCTATGCTTTTTGTTGTAAGTAATGAGATAATACCCGAAAGCCACAGGAAAGGTTTTGAGCGTGAAGCTACGTTTGGTTTGATAATAGGCTTTGTAATAATGATGTTGTTGGATTCTCTTTTTGTTTAAGGCAAGAAATCTTAGCGCGCGCTAATCTCATTCTATATTTATCGGTCTATCTTGGAGAATGCATTAGTCTACGCAACGTGCACGCGTCAAGCCTTTGTCAGTGAGATAATAGCTATCAGATTCATCTTTTCCTTTAGCTTTAACTAGCTTTAGAAATCCTTCTTTGACCAATTTGGAGACTGTTTCTTCCATTACGAGATTTTCGTCTGCGTCTTTTAAGCCTTCAAGGATTTGGCAGTAGTTGGCTCCAGGGTTGTTTTTCACGAAGGTGATTATGGCTAATGCGCGTTGCTCACCTTTTTCCATCATGGTGTCCAACGGCACTGTCTATATAATATGGTTGCCCCCTAAATAATGTGACGCTTGTGGTGGGTCTCATGTTTTGTTATTGATCAGATTTTATTAGTGGCTCCATATTTCAGTTTGCTGTCTGATTCCTTGCAAAAACTTTTACTATACTGGACGTGAGGCAGGGTTATGGCTCTTGCGTGCAGCTTGCGCTTGGAGATTTCTTAGATTACGTATACTTTATTTGCCATGAGATACATATATTATTGGAGGTGCTTAGGTGAAAAGATTGAAACCTAAATGCACTATAGTGTTTTTGGAGGTGAATGGATGTCTTGGTTAAAAGCTATGATGCAAAAAGAACCGCCTGAACCAGAAAATCCCATAGGAATCGTGGTTCTAGGAAACCTTGAGGGCGACAGAGCTCATGATACGCCCAGGGATATGGTCAGAAGAGCGCTGAAAAGAAACGGATTCAAGGTTGTCGATCTTGGTAAAAATGTCCCAGCTTCTGAATTGGTATCTAAGGCAAAAGAAAACAACGCTAACATACTGGCTGTCTCAGCCAATACTCAGCCAGCAAAACAAAATATCTCAAAACTTGATGAAGCGTTGAAGAATGCCGATTTGAAAGGAAAAATTACGGTAATGATTGGCGGAGCAGCCGTGAAGAAAGCTGACGCCGATGCTATAGGAGCCATATTCGGCAAAAGCAAAGAAGAAGCTGTGGAGATTGCTAAGAAGGCTGTTGCATAAAGAAGCTAAATATTCGCCGTGTTTTCAAGTATACTAACGATTATGCACGCCTTTACCCTTTTCCTTCTTAGTGAGTGTATGCCCTATACATTAAGTTATTTGCCTTCAAGTTTGATTTCTGGAAAACTTGTTGGTCAGGTTGTTTTCCTGAGTTTTTTGGGCGTTTTTATAAACCATTACTTATGCTACGAATTGTAGGTTTCAATCAACTTAGGAACAGAGAAAATTGTGAGAAATCTACTTTATTTCGATTTTCTTGCCTTCTACCGGTTTTTTGTTTGGAATTTTCCCCTATACCGAAAAGGCGAGACTGTGTATCAGATAGAATATTCTTTTAGAATTCAGGAAGAGTCCCTATCCACTGCTCTAATATCCGTTGCTATTGTTGCTACAATAAGTGTAGGTCTGCTTGTCTACTTCAAGAAACGCAAACACTAAATCGAATTAAACAGAGGAAATGTTTGTCATTTTCTGTTTCTAAACAATTTCACGCCGTCTATCTCTGTGACGTACTCAAATCCAGCTTCAACCAGTTTCTGTGCATCCTCTATTGTAGCTGCAATCGCTGAACTGTACTCTTCTTTTTTGAACTGAACCATCTGGGTATAAACCAGCGCGTTTTGGATGCTTTTGTGACCTAACATTCTCATAACGTACAAGATGTCTTTTGTCCTTTGATACTCCATTGTAGCTTTCCAATGTCTAAACGTGTGAAAATGAATCCTAAGCAGTCTTGGATTAGATATTTTTCGGCGCGCACTATGCTTAAGTATTAGAGTGTCTTTTGTTTACTTGGTATATCATAATTGATGTAAAACCAAAAAAACATTGGGTTTGCGGGTGATGGCTCCACTTGGTTGGGTTCAATGCCCATCCCAGCTATGGTTAGTTAAATAAACAGCCACCCTTCTTATGTTAGCAACCAGTTTTTAAGAGTGAACTTGGTCTTCCGTAATCAATCAGTTTCCCGTTTTTACCATAAAATAGATAAATGCCTAACGCGTCTGTCATAGCCGATAGGAGAAATCTGAATGGCAAGTAAAGTCTTAGTAAAAGACCTAATGTCAACAAACGTTAACGTCTTTGAAAACGAATCAACCGCAGACAAAATAGTGCAAACAATGTCCGACTGCGACGTAGACTACGTCATCGTAGTGCAAAGCAGAAAACCAACAGGCATCATAACCGAGCGAGACGTCATAGTGCGCATGCTCACGCAGGGATTAGACCCCAAAGTGGTGATAGCTAGAGCCATATACACAAATCCGCTGGTGACAATAGAAGAGACAGAAACCGTCGAAGCAGCAGCCAAACTAATGAAAGAATGGAACATAAAGCATCTGCCCGTGACAAAAGAAGGCCGAATCGCAGGCATGCTGAACTATCTGGACATAGCGTTCAACGTTCCCGAACTGTTTCCTGCAATGAAAGAGCTTTATCGCCCATCCAAATAAGGCAAGCCCACAGCTGGAAACCACAGCAACCTCCAGCAACCCCGTCAAAGTTTCAGGAAAAGGGCTTTGCTTCGCCCATTTTTTTGTTTACACAAGCCCGAATAAAACCGTAGTATTCAGGTGAAGGCCTGCCAGGGCGGCTTTTGAATTCGCCATGAAACTGCGAAGCAAAGAAAAAGTATTTGCTAGGCAACTCCAATATCTCCATTCTTCTGCCGTCCCGGCTCTTACCAGAGAACTGCAACCCATTCTTTTTAAGAACCTCCAAGTAGTCAAGGTTAACCTCGAACCTGTGACGGTGCCGCTCGTAAGCCTCACCGCACCTATACAGGCTATACGCCATAGTATCCGGTTCAATTATCACCTTATGAGAACCCAACCGCATCGTAGCCCCTTTATACTCCACACCCCGCTGTTCGGGCATAAGATCAATCACGGGATGAGGCGAATTAGGATTAATCTCAACGCTGTTGGCATCCTTCAAACCGCAGACGTTTCGCGCAAACTCGATAACGGCCAATTGAAAACCGTAGCATATGCCTAAAAACGGCATGTCATTTTCACGCGCAAACCTTACGGCTGCAATCTTCCCTTCAGTGCCTCTGGGACCAAACCCGTAAGGGACAAAAACACCGTCAAAGTTTTCAAGGTCTTTGATGCATTGAGGCTCCTGCTCAAACTTTTCCGCCTCCAAGTATGTGATGCACACCCGCGTCTTACAGGCTGCTCCACCGTGACGCAGCGCCTCACTCATGCTCACGTAGCTGTCCGTCAACCCCGCATACTTACCTATCAACGCAATGCGCACCTCACTTTCCGGTTTCAAAACCGCATTCACGAATTGCTGCCACTCCTGAAAATTCGAGTCAGGGCAGTTGTAGCCAAGCCGCAGGCAGATGAAGTCGCCCATGCCTTGCTTGTCAAGAATAAGCGGAACCTCATACACCGATTCCGCATTGTAAGAGCAGAAGACCGCGCTTTCCGGAATCGTTCCGAACAAGGCAATTTTCCGCAGGGCTTCCGCGTCAATCATCTCGGGACTTCTAGCTACAATGATGTCGGGTTGAATACCGATGCGTCTAAGCTCGTTAACGCTGTGCTGCAAAGGCTTAGTTTTCATCTCGTTCGTCACATCCAAAATGGGAACCAAGGCAACATGAACGTAAAGAGTATTCTCAAAACCCTCTTCCAAACGCATTTGACGGATAGCCTCCAGAAAAGGCAGGCCTTCTATGTCGCCTACCGTGCCGCCTACTTCTGTCAAGATAACGTCGGCGCCAGAAGACTTCGCCACGTTTTTTATCCGATTTTTAATTTCGTTGGTAATGTGCGGCACGATTTGAACGCAGCGCCCCAGAAAATCGCCCCGCCTTTCCCTTTCAATAACCGCCTCATAAACGAGGCCAGTGGTCACGTTGTTTTCCCGTTTCAAACTTAAATCCAAAAATCTCTCGTACCAGCCCAAATCCAAGTCGGTTTCGCCGCCGTCGTCGGTCACGAACACTTCGCCGTGCATGTAAGGGTTCATGGTCCCAGCGTCAACATTCACGTACGGATCAATTTTCGCGACCGTAGGCTTCAATCCCCGTGTTTGAAGCATCTTGCCGATGGAAGAAGTTAAAATACCCTTACCAACCGAGCTTAAAACGCCGCCGGTTACAAAAACGTACTTGACCATTCCCATATTCCCCGCAATAACCTACACCTTTTTGCGAGATTTAATATAACTCTTTTGTGCGCGAAAATGATTAAAAAACAACAGATTTTTTTCATGTGTCGGACATGCAAATAAAAAAAATCGGTTATGACCTGCGGTTTCGCACCATAAGCAAACGTATCAAAATGAAAACTCCGATGAGAATGAATATGATTGGCCCCCAAGGTATGTCTATCCCGTAAAGCTCTGAAAGCAACAAACCAAAACCAGCGAGAATTATCATCAACCCGATGAATATGCCGACTAAAGGTTGGCCTCTTCTGCGATGACTGTATTCCCTGTCATAGCGTGTCACGTGAGGCTTTCTTTCGCCACTTGCACCGTAAAGAGGCTCACCGCAATTGACGCATACCGCGGCAGTATCTACGTTGTTTGTTCCACATTTTGTGCAGTAAACCACTTTTTTCTCCCTCTCAGGGCATAATCTCGTTATAGAGCTAATGCTCATAAGACTTTTGGTCTGCTCCAGTTAGACACAACTGTATATGGCAAGGTAAAAGCTAAGCGCATGCGGAACGACTGTTTTAAGCAGAATTTTTGCTCTAACCACAGACGGGCATCTTCAGAGTTAATAGCAAGTAGGTTGTAAGCGAAAAACTAACTTTTCTTAACATTAACGAAATTGCTGCCCTTTGATATTGTCGAACGCACATTATTTATTGCAAAAATTTTATTCCATCCACATGTATGACAAGTAGCCGACCTAACCTTCAAGTTAAAATCAAGTTTTCCGTTACAAACAGGGCATTTCAAGATTGAAGTCTCCTTTCGCAGCTTCAAAACGGCATCAACCAATAAGAAGGATATTCTGAAAACTGCAATATTATTGGAAGGTACATTGAGAGGCAAGTTTACCTACCGAAAGATTTAGCTGAAGACGCCAATCCGCTGATTGAAAAAGGGTTTCGTCACCTATAGAGACAGAAGCGTAAAAACGTGGAATTAGAACCCATTTTCACCTTTTTTGTTGGTGTACTCTTGCAGTCACAACATCTTATAAAGACGCAACCGCAACAAGGGAGTTAAGGTTTTGAATATGGGAACTGAAAACACACCACAGATCGACATTGGCCACTGGGTATTAAGGATTGTTGCGTTAATCATTGACAGCATCATAATCGGAATCGTCGTGTATATACTACTCTCTGTCGTGCTCGTTTCACTACTGTTCACAGGAGCATTATACTCGTTTTGGCTGGGATACGGCTACACTCTAATATTTCCGTTCATCCTCGGAATCCTCGAAATATTCTACTTTGCCATACTAGAAGTAGCCTGGGGCGGAACCATCGGCAAAAGACTCATGGGCTTAACTGTGCAAATGACAAACGGAAGCAAAGTAACCATCGACAAAGCGTTCATCCGCAACGCAAGCAAAATCTACCCGCTTCTACTGCTGCTAGACTGGATAGTCGCGCTTGTCACGCCAGGCCCTGATCGGCGCCAAAAGTACTCTGACCGCATTGCAGGCACCACAGTGGTTCAAACGTCTAAAGCATTCATTGGATCAACGCCCCCTCCACAGACAAACCAATAACCTGCTCTTTTTGCAACCCAAAGATAATCCCTCCTTTTTTGTTGGTGTCTTGCTGTAGCCACAAGTTTTCTTATATTATGACATTGTAAGGTGTAATTGCAATGCCAACAGCTGCAGAAAAGCGACAGCGAGAAAAGCATTGGCGAACTGACGCTAAAGTTAAGACGCGAAAGAACCATACGAAGCACTCCCCAATCAGAGGCTCATTCCCCATGTTTTCTACCTTCGCGCCTCTTAGCGTTTCAGTCGCCAAAGCTCTACTTTTCTAAAGTTCCAGCATTTACAATTCTTTAATTGTTCGCGTCCTTTTTTTGGAAATGTTTAAGATAAGGTTGACTCTAAGGTATTAATCGCAGAGGATTGGTAAGCATGCGAAGGCAAGAGGCAGTTACGGTTATAAAAGAAATAGGCTCATCCTGCAAGCTACTTAATCCAAGCGGAATTGATTTGGAACAGGCCAATGCCGCGGGACACTACGAAATTCACATAAAAAGCTCCGTTGACGACGAAAATTGGCAGTGCTTGAAAGCCATAACAAAAAAGTACAGCTTAGGAATCAAATTAACCGACAAAACCCTCATAATCTACAGAACACAAAACAAGAAAAACGATAAATTGGTAAAATTCTGAAAACCGCAGTGTTAGATGAAGCCTTCGACTGCACAGGGTCTTCTAAGTTTTTATGGCAGTTTCGCTAAGTCTATATTTCGTTGAGACTGAAAGTGAACAAATTTGACTACCCTAATGCAGTGCGTTTCCAATGCATAAAATGTGGAATATGCTGCGGTGACACGAAAGAAAAGAAAAGGCACGTTCTCCTCTTAAAAACCGAAGCGGAACAGATCGCAAGGGCAACGGGGCAGCAAGTCGTCAAGTTCGCGGTTAAAATCGACGACAAAGCACCTTATAGCTACGAGATGAAGAAAAGGAAAAATGGGAAATGTGTCTTTCTAGAAAACAATTGCTGCAGCATTTACTCTTTAAGACCCTTGATATGCAGGTTTTATCCATTTGAACTAAAAGGTATGCATAACCGAAAGTACACGTTTCTTTACACGGCTGAATGCCCAGGAATAAACAAAGGCCAAGCGTTGAACGAGGGTTATTTTAGAAAATTGTTTCA